>Ga0136557_1000766_pt1 | contig 23264 bp, 17 predicted proteins | sample AntRauTorckE6832_FD_104796 | JGI IMG/M metagenome (GOLD analysis project Ga0136557, IMG submission 104796) | Saline lake microbial communities from Rauer Islands, Antarctica - Metagenome Torckler E6 #832 | ecosystem: Environmental > Aquatic > Non-marine Saline and Alkaline > Saline | place...
GTCTGTATTCCCATGCGGGCTAACTTAACGGTGCGCTGACCATCCTCGTCGACGCCGTCAAGGGCATAGCCCCTGGTTTTGACGAAAAGGCTTTCGTCGGCAATGTATGCAGGTTCGACGTACTGATAATTATTGCCCTTATAATCTTTAAGCGTCGACAGTACAGATTGAGTCGCTTTTGCAATCTCTCCCGTCTTCAATTTTTTTATATCCATGACAGGTGATACATAACCGTCGGTCGTGATGGCGTAACAGGGATTACCTAAGTTGAGCAACTCTCCCATCACACTACGACAGACGCTTGTGCAATAGCTTGCAATTGGAAAGCAAGTTAGTGAGCCTGGACGTTGACGCATCCGTCCTTGTCCATGTGCTGTATTGACCGTCTTTTTAGAGATCGCCTGAGCCGTTTTTCCGTACAAATAGTTCAATAAATTTTTATAGATAGCTTTCTTCCCTTCCTGCCCACGTAACTCAAGTAGTCGGTAAATCTCGTCAGCAAATTTTGAGCTTGTGCCGATAGTTTCATATGTCACCAAAGCCGTACATTCCCAATATTCAAGCAGACCCATCGTCACAGCTGTATAAAATTCGGGCCATGCAACATGAGCGGTTCCTGAACGAACATAGAGAATTAAGTCTGTGGACTCAGCTGGAGACAGTGGTGGTAACTCCGTCTTATCAATCCTTACCGGCAGCATCGGCTCAGCATCATCTTTGAATTTAAAGTTAACGGTCACCCCCATAATTTGGAATGGCCCGTCTTCCAGTCGACGCTCAGCTTCCTTTGTTCCAGCTGAATCTCGGTAGACCGTCGTTTTCGAAAAATCATAGTCGGTGTTGAGCATCATTACTGCGCAAGGGTATGCCGATTTAAGATCCCAATATGTGCATGGGCCGAGACTTCCGGTAGCGTGGACAGCATTCCAGCCGCCCGCATAAAATCGTGCAAAAGATTCCATCTCAGACGTCGGATACCAGCTTTTTGTACCATTCTTATTTTGACGAATCGCCCAACCGAGATATTTTTTTAGATTGCGGTCAGCAGCAACTTCAGCTGCAGAGATTTTCTCTTTATATACTTCAGATTTAAAGAGTTCCTGAAAATGTGCGGCAGTATATGAAGCAACTCTTGTTGACAGTGGAAGGCCCAGTTCTATCCTGAACAGTCGTCCAAACCATGCCACAGCTTCTCCAGAAATCAGAGCGTCGCGAAACCCATACTCACAGAACCTCGTCTGGTCACTATTCTGCAGTTTATCCATATGGTCAATTTCACCATCGTTAAGTTCCTTCTTCGGTATACCAATAGTTCCCCCGAGAGCTTTTAATGATCCGACGCCAAATCCAACTGTATCGACAAATACAAGTCGACGCTTCGGTAGTTTTGGAATTGCATCTTTTTGAGCCTTTGTCATTTTAGCCCGTCGCCCATCAGCGCTCCGGCCAGCTAGTTGCCACCAGAGTGCATTAGCGTCATCCGCCTTGTCTGTGTTGCGTAGTATTACAGATTCAGCGATAGCATTACCGAAATCTTCACCAGACATTTTGATTCGAACAAAATGACCGATCAACATTTCTTGTGCGGACCGACCGTAATCAGAAACCAGGTCACTTGTCAGAAGCGCAGTCGAGCCATGCCAAGTCTTATCTCGCTTCGGAATCACTGGACTGAATTGACGACTCTGTTTCCAGAATTCTTTTGCATCATCACTTATTAAAATACCGTCGATTTCTCCTCGGCAGAAAGCTTTGAATGCGGCATCGGCGGTTTTCAATTTAAGGATACGTCGACGGACTTTTGTCGGCAGCCAATCCGGCAAGACAGCGTCGGTTACATTTGCAACCTCAGTCTCTTTTGCATCTGGCCTGCGCTTTGGTTTATCACCCCTCTCGTTAAATAACCGGCCAATAACTTCCTGCATATATGCGCCTTCTGCAAGAGTAGCGGCATAGGTCCCTGGATCTTCATAAAATCGTTCAAGGTGCAGGTGTCGATACTGTTTGACAAGTGATTCTTTGAGCCAGCCACATTCCGCCAGAGAAAAATGAGCGGCAATGTATGCGGTCGAGATTTCATCAGGGACAGCATGGGCCAAAAGTTCAATGAAACTTGATTCCGTGAACCTGAGGTCGGTGAGTATTACGACCCCCTTGCGTCTGCCATTGTGCGCGAAGTAGAGCTGGTGGGAAAGCATCCGTGCCGTTTTCTCACCGTCTTCATCCAAGAACTCGTGCCACTCGGTATCGTAGCCGATATAACAACGGCTGGCTTCCGATAACCTTGCAGCATCCAGAGCAGCAGGGTCGGTGACTAAAAGAATTTCGTCGGCGTCAACGCCAGTATAGGTTCGTGAGGGGTCAGAGAGGGGCTGGCCGAGCTTATTGTGGACTTGTAGCTGGTTAAAGTTGTAACCGGCCCCGTTGAGGCCCTGAAAGATACCAACGGTGTTCACCAGGCAATCTTCCGACCGGTCATGCCAGGGCAAGGTGTGGATGTAACGACCGAGATTCCGGCCGAGGTTGGATATCACGCTCATAGTTCGTACCCCTCACTTATATTTCAGCCTCCCTCACTAAAGGCAACAAATTATAGTAGACTGTGAGGTTATATATATAGGTCAAACTATTATACGTAAAAAGCACCATATTTCAACGTTATTATAATGGAGCAAGCAAGAACATACGCTCCGAAATTTCCGATAGTTTTGTTTGATTTTATCGTTAAAACTTCAAGTTTCTACGAAGAATCAAAGTGGCATCTTATTTTTCTATCAATTGACCCGATGCCTTGCCGTCCTCGTCGGATCGAAGACACAAAGAGATTGATCAGCCGTCCGAGAAGGCTCCTGCGGGTACGTGCGCACACCGGAGGGTGTATGTGCGTAGATGAATCGAAGCTGACGTCTTTTGTGTCATCTTTCTTATCTTCCGGGCGCTCCTCATGGCGGATACCGGCGAAAGGTTGCCAGACCGCGCGCGGAGATGGATCGAGCACAGTCACAAATTTCGCTCTATTCCGTGGCCCCTCCAGGTAACTTTTCAGGCCGACGAGGTTGGTTATTTTTGAAAATGACAATGAACAACCGTTTCCAGATCCTCTTGAGTAAGTGACACATGGAATGCGGCGACCTGACCGAAATATTTTGGGGTGTCGAGATAGCCATGAATCATTGGCATCAGGAAGAGCAACGACATAATGCATATGCCGCTGTCCCTTCTCGGACTGTGCAAATACGGCAACCAACCAAGAGGCTATATGCAACAAGTCGCCGATGGCATCATGGAAGAACAGGCCGTCATGACCGGACGGAGTGACGAGATAAAATGAATGACCGGGCAACGGTGGAAAATCAGGCAGTGTTGAATAATCGAGATTCTCAATCCCTGAAAGTGACAAAGCCGGGGGTTTTACACCCCGGCCTTTACCAACTCCCTGTACCTTATAACCGGCAGCGCTGCCCAGAGGGGACAACAGCACTACTTATTCTATTTGGAGATAACCGGAAGCGTCACAAATGTACAATCAAAGATGTACATTTATCGAGGCTTCTTCGTTGGATGTTGTTGAAGTGTCGCATGCAGAAAATGCCGGGAGTCGTAGAATTATTAACGGTTATAAGGTACAAGTTGTTACGGAGAAGCTCTACAGCAATTCATCGTCAGTCGATCGGGTTGTCAAACAAATCGCCGACTCGAAAGACGCGGACGGAAACAGAATGTCGTATGGTTCAAGGTTGTTAACAGGTTCACCGTAGTTAAGTTTTTCGATGGCAGCAGCCCTGATCTCGATTTCATCTTTTTTTATATAAACACGCTCTGTGGTGGTCTGCTTGGGACCTCCTGTTGAATGCCCTATTATTTGAGAGATTGTTTTTGACCTAACTCCCGCTTTATCAAGAGCTGTACTCATGGTGTGCCTGTAACAATGAAAATCGCCATTCCGAATTTCCGTCAATCCGCACTCTCGTCTATATTGGTTATACCACCGAGAGACCTCTTGACCGTAACCATCTCTACGCTTTCTCAATTCAGGGAAGAGTTTTCCAGTCTGTGCATGGGCGTACTGCAATAATCCTAATTTCTTGAGGTGTGAATGGACAGGAATCAATCTCTTCCTGCGCGCCTTCTGTTTGGATGTGTTAAAATAAAAACACCAGACGCCCTTCTCTTCAACGATGTCCGCAGCGTCCATCTCAGCTATTTCATTCAGCCTTGCTCCGGTGTACAGGCCGATCAATGGAATCCAATACTTGAACGGAGTGTCCAGTTTGGAATAAAATCTATCAGGATTGAACAGGGCCGACAAATCTTCGCCCGATAATATATCGCGGTTTTCGTCAGGCTGTTTGTCCTCCCTGATCTGTTTCTTTCTGAAAGGATTTATTGTCGTGTATTTTCGTTCTTCTGCGAAATTAAACATACCAGAAATACGCCGCATGTATTTGTTAACAGAAGCCTTGGAGAGGGTTTTTACCGGCTTCATGTTGATTACAATGCTGACCGACTTCCCGCGATAAAGAGGGTTCTTGTTCATATTTGGCGGGAGCTTCAGTAGTATGCCACGGAATTGGTCGGCATCCTCATGCGAGATATCCTTGACCGGTGTATCACCAAAGTAAGACTTCAACAGATCGAAAATCGCCATATTCTCGCTGGTTGTCTTGGCAGTCCAATTTCCTTCTTGGATCTGGACCGTCGAATACTTCGAGATCAACTCCTCTAACTGCATTGCCGCTGCTTGATCATCGCCGGTTTGTCTATTGGAAATAGCGGCGGTGCTTGTCACGGTACCGGCCAATTTTTGGAGCACCTCAAGCATCTCAGTTGAGGTGGGGTTTGACTCCAGCAACTTTTCAACGAGCATGTTGATGGAAACGCTGGCATCGTTGGACCCGGCTGTTGATTTTACTTGCTCCATTATCTCCTGGAGCATTTGCATCTCTTCCTGGTGCTTGTTGGGATCAGTTTCGATACCACCGCATTCAAGGACACCGTTACCGATTCGTACCGGACCAGCCATCTTAATCTGGCTGGAAGTGATAAGAAAATCTCGCAACTCTTTTTCGTTCACGTTACCTCCCTGGAATAGCGTTTCAGCAATAACAGCCAACCGTCTGGCCTTTCTCACCGCCACAGAGTAGTTTGTGGTCTTCAACGATCGCCTGATCTCGTATTTCTTGACAATATCACGTAATTTTTGCGGGATGGCAATACGGAAATAATATCGACCGAAACCGTTCTTATAAACGTAGGTCGGAGCGGATGGGGATGACTGACGCATTGCAGAAATTCCTTGTGGATAGAGGTTTGTCTGATGTATAAGAACAGGTTAAACCGTCTATCACAAAAAATACAGTATTTCTGACACGTTACCGGTTTTTTTCGGTGTCCAATGTACCAAAATTCTCGATTTGATGTACCAATCTGAAAAGTTGTCGAACCTAGGAAAACAAGAAAGGCCGATAAGTTGTTGTTTCGATTAAGAAATAACACCTATCGGCCTTGCTGTTGGTGGAGGCGGCGGGAGTCGAACCCGCGTCCGCAAATGCTCCCCTTTCGTATCTACATGTTTAGTTCCCGGCGTGAAGTTTCGCATACGATATGCCGCAGGAACAGAGCGGATCGTATGCTAGCCTGTGAAGTTCTCGTCGCCTGATGTACAGACACCATCAATTGACCAGCCCGCTGAGTCGACGCCCCGAATCCGATCTTGCGGGCGAAGATCGGTGGGACGGCAGTATGACTGTTTATGCAGCTACTGCGTAATTATAATCGTCTGCGATTATATTTAAGGTCCGCCTTTTTTACGAGCCGGCAGCCGCTCGACATGCAACTCAAGCTTTCACATCCACGTCGAAGCCGTTTCGCCCCCATTTATTATTATTATTTATTATCTCTGCGCATGGCGCGCTCTACTTCCCGATCACTCTGTTTTTTCTTCAGAGCCTGGCGTTTATCGTACTGTCGTTTACCACGGGCAAGGCCAAGTTCCACTTTTGCCTTGCCCTTATCATTAAAGTATATCTTCAGCGGGATCAAGGCAAGCCCTTTCTCCTGCAGTTTGCCGATAAGTTTTTTTATTTCACGCTTGTGGAGCAGCAGTTTGCGCGTTCGTATCGGCTCGTTGGGATTATGCGTAGCAAAATTATACTGGGAGATGTGGACGTTGTGGAGCACCGCTTCGCCTTTAGCGTTTACCATGGCATAGCCGTCGCGCACGTTGGCCTTTCCCGCTCGCAGCGATTTCACCTCCGGTCCCGTCAGCACCATACCCGCCTCGATGGTTGCATCGATGGTATAGTCGTGATAGGCCTTTTTATTTCTACAGACTACTTTTACAATCATGCCTTCATCAGTGCACCCGGCACTACTCCTCTCCCGTTACTCGAAGGGCCTCTTCATAGGTTGTTATTCCGCTTTGCACCTTTTTCCATGCGTCCTCGCGTAATGTAGTCATTCCTTCGCGAATAGCAACCTTACGCATTTCCGCCGATGATGACTGCCCCGCGATAAGCTTCTTCAACTCCTGGGACAGCGGGAAAATTTCAAAAATTCCCTGCCGCCCTTTATAGCCCGTATTTCTACACTCCCGGCAGCCCTTGCCGCGCTGCAGCGTATGACTGCTCTCACGAGAGACGGGAAAACCAAGTTTATAGAGCTCGGCTCCATCAATTTCGAATTCCTCACGGCAGTAGAGGCAGATTTTCTTGACCAGCCGCTGGGCCATACAGCCGAGCAGCGTAGACGAAAGCAGAAAAGGCTGTACTCCCAGATCGACCAGGCGAACTATGGAAGAAACGGCATCGTTGGTATGCAGGGTGGAAAACACCAGATGGCCGGTCATTGCAGCCTGAACCGCGTGTCTGGCGGTGTCGAGGTCACGGATCTCACCGATCATCAGAATATCCGGATCCTGTCGGAGAATATTACGCAGGATCGTGGAAAACGTCACATCTATCAGGGGCTGCACGGCAATCTGGTTAAAATCTTCATAGACCATTTCCACCGGATCTTCCACCGTGACAATATTTTTCTCCGCTGTGGCAATATTCTTCAAGGTCGAATACAGGGTGGTTGACTTACCACTGCCGGTCGGTCCGGTCACCAGCACGATACCGTGGGGTGACTTGACCATCTGATTATAGACCACCTGGTCGCGCTGGGAAAATCCCAACTGGGCAATATCCTGGAAAATGACATCCGGATCAAGGATACGCATAACCGCCTTTTCACCGAAGGAAACCGGCACGGTGGAAACACGTATTTCAACATTCTTGCCGTCGTTGCTTTCTATTTTTATCCTGCCGTCCTGGGGCCTTCGTTTTTCTGCAATATCGAGGCGAGAGAGAAACTTGATTCGGGAAACGATGGCGGAATGCACAGCCTTTGGCAACTTATAGATGGTATGCAGAGCACCGTCTATGCGAAAACGCACCATGCAGATATCACGCTTGGGCTCGATATGAATATCACTGGCCTGCTGGTCAAGGGCATAGTGGAAAAGGTGGTTGACCGCTGTTTTGATGTGCTGGTCCGAAGAAGTGATACTCTTGGCTGAAGAAATCTTGACATATTGCTCTAGGTTGCCGATATCGATGGAGTTGGCTCCACCCGTTGAGCCGAACTGGTCCTCCGCCGCACTAATCGAGCTCTGAAAACCGAAAAATTCGGAGATTATTTTCTTTATCTCCGCCTTGGTGGCCAGATGGGTCCGGACCTTCATCTGGTTGGCCTGTTCAATATCGGCCATAACGGTCCTGCAGTCCGGATGATAGGAGGCTATTTCAAGGATGCCGTTCTCAATTTTAAAGGGAAGAATGAGTTGACGGATGGCAAAGTTCTTGGGGATGGTCTTGGTGACAACCTCCATATCCAGCTCAAGGGGATCGAGCTTCTTAAAGGGCATTTTGTGGTACTTGGCGACGACGCGCATGATCGTCTCTTCATCCAATACCTTTTCCTGCTGTCCTTTAATAGTGATCCTAAAAGATACAATTATATCAATAATATCCGGGAAGTTCGGGTCAATCCCCTCCTTTTTGCCAAACTGCTTGAGCAGCTTCTGACGCTGCTTTCCCTTCTCCAGGATGACAAATTTTGCCTGCTGGGAACTGAGCACTCCTGACTTGACCAGTACATCAAGAAGGGCATCACTATAAAGAAACCTCATGTACACCACCTTTTCCCTGCGATATTGATATCATGAAAGGCGCATTGTTGCCTTTTATGCCTTTTTTCGCAAGTACCTTTCTCGCTTCGGCTGCAAGCGAAGAGAAAAGGTGCACTTTTTCATGACGCTGGAGCATCTCGCCCCATCAAATCGGTGAGTAAACGGAGATTGCGCCTGTCATCCTCAAGATCCTGGTCCTTGGGGGTTTCCAGGGTCATGGCATGCGTGGCAAACCTGCTATCGTTGACAAGTACCTGAAAACCGTTCTCCCCGATACAGCCCTCGCCGATATGGGTATGCCTGTCCACGTTGCTGCCCAAATCCTTTTTCGAGTCATTGAGATGAAAAAATGCAATACGGTCGACACCGACAACATCGTCAAAATGCGCCATGGTCCGGGCATAGGCCTGTGGCGATCTGATATCGTAACCGGCAGCAAAAATATGACAGGTATCGACGCAGACAGCCAGTCTTTCACCGTACTGTGACTGGTTCAGTATTGTGGCAATCTCCTCAAAAGTGGAGCCCAGCCCGGTTCCCTGACCGGCAGTGGTTTCAACCAGGGCCATGGTCTCCGAACTGGCATGGGCAATGGCGCGGTCCAGTCCGGCAACAAAACGTGCAATACCTTCTTCCACGCCCGCACCGCCGTGGGAGCCCGGATGCAAAACAGCTTTTTGAATGCCGAGCTGATGACAGCGCTCAAGTTCTTTAGCAAAGGCATTGATCGATTTATGCCATAACTCATCCTTGGCCGATGCCAGATTGATCAGGTACGAAGCATGCGAAGCCACCTCCATATCCGGGCAATTACGCCATTCACCGCGAAATTGGTCAATCTCTTCGCGGCTCAACTCGGGCGGATTCCACTGCCTTTGATTACGGCTGAATATCTGCAGAGATGTACCGCCGACACTGTGTATACGCGCAAAGGCGCGGTACAAGCCTCCGCTGACGGATTCATGAGCGCCGAGATGGGGCATCTTCTCCCTCCTTCATAAGTTTCGACCTCTCCGGTATGTCACCGGTGGCCGTCATATCAAGCTCCCTGGTATACTCGGATGTCTGGAAACGTACAATCTGCGATTGATAGTATTCGGCCTTCCCCGGATCTATTGCCAAGGCCTGTTTTTCCGTGGCGATGGCCTGCTCGGGATAGCCGTTTGCCCACCAGGCCGTCGCCAGTGTGTCAAGGATATAGCCCGACGGCTTCAGCTCCGCCGCCTTTTTGGCAAGCGCCAGTGCCTGTTGAGGCCGGCGCAGACCGGCATCCTTACTAGTCAGCAGCAGCCAGGAAAGATTGTTGAGATAATCGGGCTGCTCCGGCTGTATCTCCAGGGCCAGCTCGAAAGCGGTAATCGCTCTTCTCTCATAATCGTGTTCCAATAGAAAGTTGCCGGCAAAAAAGAGCCAGAGAGCAGGCCGCTCCTCCTGGCCGGCATCGTAGAGCAGGTCGGCCCGGATATATTTCTGCTCGTAATGTGCCATAGCGTCATCGTAGGAGAGGTTTCCAATACCCAAACCTGCAAAAACAAGAGCCGCAACGAAGACAAAAAGGCTCGTCCGCACCTTTCTATGATGCCTGTCGATGGCGGAGGGCTCTTGTTCGCATTTTTGCAGGAAATCGACCCGCTGGCCTATCCCGAAATGATGCCAGCTGGGTTGATCGCGTATGTTACCGCTGAGCACGGCGATTTTCTCGAAGGCGGAAATAATGGCCCGGCTGTTACCCAGCACGGGGAAAACCTGAAGATCCGCCTGCCGCTCGAAATTGCGCATGAAGTAACCGAATACAAAACGAAAATAAAGCAAAAGGGAGACAAGCGCGGGGACAGCCACAGCGACATTGCGCACCACCTCAGGAGACAGGCCGGACCACTGGACAAAGCTGTAAAAATAGTCCTGGGAGAAAAACAGGTAATACAGGGGCTCTCCCAGAAATCCACCGGCAAAAGCAAAGCCGCCAATGAGAAAGACATAGAGCAGCAGATGAAAACGTTTGACATGGCCGATCTCATGGGCCATCACCGCGTCAAGCTCCTCCACGGTCATGGTCTCCACCAGTGCCGGAGTGATGAGGATATAGCGAAGGCCCGGCACAATCCCCATAACGCCCGCGGTAATCACCCGCCCTTCAAAAAGCGGCCATATATAGATATCGGCGTTAAAATTCTGTTTGAGGCAGAAAGCCCGCAGATGATCGTACAGCGGTCCCTGCTCCAATTTTTTACAGCCCCACAGTTTGCGCACCAGCGGAGGAAAAAAGGTAATGACAAACAACAGAAAAGTGCCGAAGAAAACGACATCCCCCCAAGGTGAATCAAGGAGGCGCTCCAGCCAGGGCAGCTTGATGAAGTAGATAATGTCGTAGCACAGGGTGAGCACCATCCATGGGATAACAATGGGGAGGTTCGCCTTGATGTTGGAAAAAATAAAGACACTGCTGCGGTAGCGGCGCTCGAAGACGACTTCATAACTCTTTCTCGCTCGACGCCAGATCAGGGCAAAGAGGCACAGAAACACCCCGAGACCGGCGATATTGACCAGCGCCGGAAGATTGCCCCCAATGGAGAGAAACGAGAGATAATATTTCAGATCGAGCCCGAAGATAAGGAAACTGTAGAGAAGCAGCGCTGCGATCGATGCATGTTTTTCCGCACTAAAATACCCCGCCGTGCTCCGGCCCGCCCGGCGAAAAAGCGCTCCGGCATAGAAATCAAAGACCGCAAGCACCGCGGCAAAGGCCGGCAAAGCCCACCACCCCGGCAATCCAGGCTTGGCCGGTATAGTGGCCACGGAGAAGAGAAATATGGCCGTTAAAAAATAAAGAAGATTTGTATATATCACGCTATTGCCTTTTATCCCGAGATCATTGATTTTCTCAGCAGAGAATGAAGAAGAGCTCTACAATTACTCCTACGCTCATTGTATCCACTCATTGTATCTACTTGCATTATCTCTTCTACAGTATGACCTAATTTACGATTGTGTAGTCCCTATTTGCAGTTACCGTACCTCTCCATTCTCTTTGCCGATTACCAACAAAAGTCAGCTCGAAACACTCAAGGGCATCAAAAAAATGCAGGATACCACCCTTTGCCGCTTTTGGGTTGACATTTCACAAAATTCTGCTAGTATAGTATGTTTATTTTGCGCGGAATGGGCGCATAGCTCAGTTGGCTAGAGCCACCGGCTCATAACCGGTCGGTCGTAGGTTCGAATCCTACTGCGCCCACCACAATGATAGACTTTGATCCTTAATTCCAGGTTCCTTGAAAAGATTACGCATTTACACACATAAGGAGGCGGAGCAGCTACAAGCCTCCACTGACGATATCACCCCGGCCCCACAAACCGGGATGACAACGAGCAGACCAAGAAGGTACTTTCTCACAGGGAAAGTACCTTTTTTTATTGGTTTTTTACAAAGCGACAGAAACTCCGGAATATGAAACCAACCATCCACGAGCTCCTTCAAACCCTGGAAAACATCGCCCCGACAACACTTGCGGAAAAATGGGACAACGTCGGCTTACTGGTCGGCAGTACTGACAACAGCGTCGCCTCCATACTCATTGGTCTCGACCCGACCACCAGCCTGATCGACGAGGCCATCCACCTGTCCGCCGACACCGTCATCACCCACCACCCCGTCATTTTTAAACCGCTTACAGCTATCAACACCGCCGATCCCGCCGGACGGCTGCTGCAGAAGGCCCTACAACATAACATTTCCATTATCGGCTGCCATACCAATCTCGACTCGGCCGTCGACGGTGTCAACGATGTTCTGGCAGAAGGATTGGGACTTTCCGAACTCACACCGCTCCTGCCTGCCGAAGCTGAACGCCAGGCCGAAGGTTCCGGTCTGGGGAGAATCGGCACCTACTCCGAGCCGCTATCGTCAGACGCGTTTCTTGCCCGGCTTTATGCACTGCTCGGCCTCCAGTCACTTACCATAGCCGGCTCACTGCCGCGCCAGATAGCCACCGTCGCCCTCTGCGGGGGCAGCGGTTCCGATTTGGCACCACTGGCATACAGCCGTGGAGCCGATGTTTATGTCTCTGCCGAAATCAAGCATGCAACCGCTGTCTGGGCCAAAGAGACCGGCTTTGCCATCATTGACGGAACACATTACGCCACGGAAAAACCGGCCACTCTTGCGCTTGCCAAAACACTGCGCAGAGTTGCCGCGGCAAACAATTGGCAGACCAGAATACACCTTACAGAGACGGAGCAGGCACCTCTTGTCTCACACCATATTAGCCACCTTCAAGACAAACCATAACGTAGAGGAGAAAACCTTGAACGCCGAAATAGCTCAACTCGTCTCACTGCAGGACATTGACCAGGAGATTGACAAGATCGACGATGAAATACGTCAGGAACAGGAAGCACTCGATGAACGCATCAAAAAGCTCGCAGAACGTGAAGGCCGCATCAATGAGCTAACACAGCAGATCGATGAACTCGATAAAGAGCGCAGGACACTGGAGGATGAAGTAAGCGACCAGATGGCCAACGTCAAAGAGCGCCAGTCCAAAATGATGCAGGTGCAGACCGGCCGCGAACAGACCGCCCTGCTCAAGGAAATCGAGGACGCCAAGAAAAACGTCAAAGAACGCGAGGAACGGGTCGTCGAAATCATGGAGAAGCTGGAGAAACTCAACGCGGAAGCGGAAGAGGAAAAAAAGCAGCTCAAAGGGGAAAAGGCTCTGGTCTCCGAAGAAACCGAAAAGGTCCGCAAGACCATCGAGGGCATCAACAAGGGCAAGAAAGAAAAGACCAGCGTTCGCGAGAAACAGGCAACCGACATTAAGTCCAGTCTTATCAAAAAATACAACACCCTGCGTGATCGCCGCAACGGGCTGGCGGTCGTCAATGTCAACGATGGTGTGTGCCAGGGCTGCTTTATGAATCTGCCGCCCCAGCAGTTCAATCTCGTTCTCAAGGGCGACAAACTGCATACCTGCCCGACCTGCCAGCGTATAATGTATCACGTCGACACCGATGAGGAATAACCCGTTGGCCTAAATGTGCTTGGCGTACAACGCTGGAGCAGGAAATTGTATCACTCTCATCGCAAACAGGGTATACTGGGACAGGAAGACTTTTGGAGCGGGTGCATGATCGCTCCGGCATGACCGGAGAGGAAAGTCCGAACTCCACAGGGCAGAATGGTTCGTAACACGAACGTCGGGCGACCGGCGGAAAGTGCCGCAGAAAACAAACCGCCTGTATTGACATACGATACAGGTAAGGGTGAAACGGCGAGGTAAGAGCTCACCGCGTCCATGGCGACATGGTCGGCAGGGTAAACCCCATTCGGAGCAAGACCAAATAGGGAGGCTTTAAGGGCGGCCCGCCCACCACCTCCGGGTAGGTTGCACGAGGTGCCGGGTGACCGGCATCCCAGTTAAATGATCATGACCCTTTCGGGTAACAGAATTCGGCTTACGGCCCGCTTCAATTTTTTTCTTTTTTAAACCCTGCACTTAAAACCTTCACTAGTCCTGCACCTAGAATATTCCATACACCATTTGCAATGACACGCTACGCCGCAGCCATCATACCCGCCGCAGGCAGCGGCAGCCGCATGAAAAGCTCCCGCCCCAAGCAGTATCTCAAGCTTGCCGGCACACCGGTACTCATCCATACCATCAGCGCATTTCACCGCCATGCGGACATTGCCGTTATCGTCGTAGTGGTTCCATCTGAGTGGCTCAGGCAAACCACAGCCATGGTTGCCTCCTGGCAGCAGGATGACAAGGTGGTTGTCATTACCGGCGGCCTCAGACGGCAGGATTCGGTAAAAGCCGGTGTGGATTATTTGATCACCCGCTGCTCGACACCCGTTGATACGGTACTTGTCCACGATGGCGCCAGACCGCTCATCTCCCAGGAACTGATAGGCAACTGCCTTTATAGTGCTGAAGAGCATGGTGCCGCCATTGCCGCCATTCCGGTCAAAGATACCTTGAAAAAAGGCGGCACCGATAACCGCATCACTGCCACTATTGACCGCACCGGGCTGTGGCAGGCCCAGACCCCCCAGGCGGCCAAGCTCTCCCTGCTCCGCCAGGCCTTTGACAGAGCCGGCAACCGCGATTTCACCGACGAGGCATCTCTACTCGAACATGCCGGATGTGACGTCCACCTGGTTGCAGGTTCGGAAACCAACATAAAAATCACCAGGCCGGAAGATATGATTCTGGCCCAAAAAATCTTCATGCGACACATTACCACTCATCCCCGTATCGGGCACGGCTTTGACGCTCATACGTTTTGCACCGGCAGGGACCTTATCCTCGGCGGCATCAAAATCGACCACCATGAAGGCCTTGCCGGACACTCCGATGCGGATGTTCTCACTCACGCCCTGTGCGACGCCATCCTCGGCGCTCTCGGCAAGGGTGATATCGGTCATCATTTTCCCGACTCCTCCGCCGCCTTCAAGGATATCTATTCGATTACGCTGCTCGAAAAGGTCACGGCTGTAATGCTGGAAGACGGCTTTCACATCGGCAACGCAGATATCACCATTGTCTGCCAGGCACCCAGGCTGGCATCATATATTGACATGATGCGGCAAACACTTAGCAAAGCCTGCAGGGCTGCAGACGGGGCGATCAACATCAAGGCGACCACCACCGAAAAAATGGGCTACACCGGGAGGAAAGAGGGCATTGGCTGCCACGCTGTTGTCTTTCTCATCCCGACACAGGAGAATCCATGAACATGCAGATAAACAGAGAACGACTGGCTCGCATTTTCACCGAGCTATGCCTTATAGAAAGCCCATCACGGCAGGAAGCACGCGTCTCCAGCTGCCTGCAGGAGTATTTCACCCGGCTGGGGGCAGATTTCATTCATGTTGACGACAGTGCTGCCGCCACCGGTTCACAAACCGGTAATCTTCTCATTCGCTTCGATGGTGATTCCCGTCACGGTGAACCACTGTTTTTCGCCTGCCACATGGACACGGTGGGCCCCACCGGCGGCATCGAGGTTGTCAGAGAAGGCGACACCTTTTCCAGCAAAAACGAAACCGTCCTGGGCGCCGATGACAAATCCGGCATCGCCGCGCTCATCGAACTTTTTTGCCTGATCCAGGAAAACGACACCCCCCACTGCCCCATTGAATTGCTCTTCACCACCTGTGAGGAAATCGGCCTGCTCGGCGCCAAAGCCCTTGACCCCGAACTTCTTCAGGCTCCCTACGGCTACGCTCTGGACTCAACGCATAAAAACACCATCATCACCGGGGCACCTGCGGCCAACCGCTTGAAGATAACCATTCAGGGCAAGGCAGCGCATTCAGGGTTTGCTCCTGAAACCGGCATAAACGCCCTGGCCCTTGCATCCAAGACCATTAACCGGCTCACTCTAGGCCGGATAGATTCCCTTTCAACCGCCAACCTCGGTCTTATCCGGGGCGGCACGGCGACCAATATCGTTCCGGAATCCATTGAAATAGAGGGGGAGGTGCGAAGCCACTCCGAGGAGCTATTGGCGCAGCACACCCGCGGAATAGAGAAGATTTTCCAGGAGTGTATCGCTGCCGCGCCGTCTCGTCCCGACATGGCCAGGCCATCACTTATTTTTGATGTCAAAGAGGATTTTCCCGCACTCTCCCTGGATGAAGACGAACCTGTAATCAAGCGAATCCATGCCGCGGCGACAGTTATTGGCCGCAGACTCTCCTGTGCCATTGCCGGCGGCGGCAGCGACGCCAATATTTTCTGCGGCCTGGGACTCAAAACAGCTATCATTCCAACCGGTATGACCAATGTGCACACCACCGAGGAATATGTTCACCTTGACGACATGGTGCAGTTAACCGAACTTCTCCATGCCATGACGACAAGCTGAAGGCTGGTCATACGTAAGCCAGGCTGATCGCGGGGAGCCCTGGTGCCCTGTGAACAGTTACATTTGTGGTTGAATTTATGACCGGTATGGAATACAAATAATTTTCTGTTGCGCCAAAGAAGGCAACAAGCAACATCATTGAGCGATTGAGAAGCAAGGACCAACAATGGTACATCATTCAAATATGCAGATCAGCTCCAACTCCGCCGGATCCAGCTACCCCACTCACGAATGCGGCGTCTGCGGCGTTTTCGGTCATAAGGACTCCGCCAAGTTAACTTATTTCGGCCTCTATGCCCTGCAGCACCGGGGACAGGAAAGCGCCGGCATCGTCACCTCCGACGGCAGCCGTGTCAATTGCCACAAGGATATGGGACTGGTTCCCGAAGTTTTTTCCGAAGCATCTTTGGAAAAGCTCACCGGCCATCTCTCCATCGGCCATGTGCGCTATTCCACTACCGGAGCCTCCAATGTTGTCAATGCTCAGCCATTACTGGTAACACACAAAAACACCACCCTGGCGGTGGCACATAACGGTAACCTTGTCAACTCTATCGAGATGCGCAAAAGCCTTGAGGAAATGGGCTCGATATTTCAAACCACCATGGACAGTGAGATCGTCCTTCATCTCATGGCACGCAAGGCCCAGCTCGGTCTGGAAAAGGCCCTGCGAGAATCGTTTGCCTCGCTTCACGGAGCCTACTCGCTTCTTTTGATGACCGAGAACACCCTGGTGGCAGTGCGCGACCCCAACGGTTTTCGCCCTCTCTGCCTGGGTAAACTGAATAACGGCGATGGCTGGATTGTCGCCTCGGAGACCTGCGCCCTCGACCTCATTACCGCGGAATATGTTCGCGACATACAACCCGGCGAAGTGCTCATCATCAACGATAACGGCATGACATCCTTCTTCCCATGGGAGCCGCGCAACAGCAGCTTCTGTATTTTCGAGCAGGTCTATTTCGCCAGGCCGGATTCGGAGATATTCGGCATTAATGTCTATGAGGCCCGCAAGAGAATGGGCAAAATTCTGGCACGTGAATACCCGATTGACGGTGATTTTGTCATGCCGTTCCCCGATTCCGGCAACTACGCCGCTCTCGGCTACTCCCAGGAGTCAGGCATTCCATTGGAATTCGGCGTCATCCGCAACCACTATGTCGGTAGAACATTCATTCAGCCGACCCAGTCAATGCGCGACTTCAATGTCCGGGTCAAACTCAACCCGGTGCGCTCCTTTCTCAAGGACAAGCGGGTTATCATCGTCGAGGATTCGGTAATCCGGGGAACCACCGGAAAAAGCCGGGTTCGCTCACTGCGCAATGCCGGCGCCAGGGAAGTACACATGGTGGTCAGCTGTCCGCCGACCAGACACCCCTGCTATTACGGTATTGATTTTCCCTCACCGGATCAGTTGATCGCCTTCGACAATTCACAACAACAGATCGCTGAAAAGCTAGGGCTTGACTCCATTTACTATCTCAGCCAAAAGGGGTTGGTGGAAGCAACAGGAATGTCCCAAGACAACTTCTGCCTGGCCTGCTTTGATGGGAAATACCCGGTTGCTCCGAATCGGAATTTTCGCAAAAACGCCCTTGACAACAGGTAGTTACAACCTACAAACAACGCAATTTTTACCGCTGTTCTTGGCCTCGTACATGGCCTTGTCCGCTTTGCTTTTCATACGTATGAGATCTTCTTCGATGGCCATCTCCGTCTTACGCTCGCAGGACACAATACCGATCGACAGACCCGTCTTGCCAAAGTTCGCCTCAAGAAAATTAAGGAGAACGCGCTGAACAATCTCAGTTGCCTGGTCTGCACTGGTCTGGGGGAGAAGGACAACAAACTCATCGCCGCCAAGCCGAAAGGCCATGTCAACATTATGGCGGGTGCACTCTTCGATAATATCCGCTAAAGAGATAAGGACCTTGTCTCCCTCGAAGTGGCCATACTTGTCGTTGTATGCCTTGAAATTATCAATATCAATATTGGCAAGGAAAAGGGGATAAGCCTGGCGATGAGCCCTTTCCACCTCACCGGGAAATTTCTGATCAAACGCCCTGCGGTTATATACCGAGGTGAGCGTGTCCCGTAATGAAAGCTGTTCCAGCTCCCTGACCATCTTACGCTCACGAAAAGCTCTGGCAAGCTTGGCTTCAAGTTCGGCCTGATCAATGGGCTTCTTGATAAAATCAAGTGCCCCAGCCGTTATAACATCGGCATAGCTGGCCTGCTCGCTGAATCCAGTGGCAATAATGACATCAATATCGGGATACTTTTCTCTGACATACGCCAACAATTCGAGACCATCCATTTGCGGCATCAAAACATCGGAAAGCACCAGGTCACATTCATTATTGCTGAGAATTTCCACAGCCTCCATGCCATCTTCTGCAAGCAGACACTTATATCCCAATGAGGTTATGAGTACATTGAGGGTCTTGAGCACCAGATCATCATCATCTACAATCAGTATTACCGCTGGTTCTTTTGTCATCACTTGGCTCGAATCGTTGCTCTATGCCTTGGTGAACAGCTCTCACTTTTCACCGTACGAACTTCTTGAGAATAAAGCATACATTTTTACAAATGCAAAGTCCAGTACCACGGCAAAAAACTGTTATTCAAAAAAGGTCTCAACCACACAGTCAGGTGCGCCTGCGAACACAGCACGGCAACCCTGCTCTGGCCTTGAAAAGGTATTTTCCAAGGTGGGTTGCATGCAGCCCTTTTTACTTCCTGATTGCCAACAAAGCTCAGCTAATCAACCCAGGGCACATTAGCTGAGCTTTGTTGGTAATCAAATCTTACTTTTGCCGCGGATCTCTGCCGGTTTCAAACATCTCAAAAAGATCATAAAAAAGCCGGGCAACAGCACTGAAGTGCGTCGCCGCCCCCGAACCAGCATAGGCTTTTGTTATCTCCATCGCTTTCGCCAGGCTTTCAGAACTCTCCGAATCCTGCGGTGTTTTAAGCGCCGCCACCAGTCGTTCACCTATATCTTCTTTCATCGTTTTAACCTTAACTGTGATTTTTCTTTAGTTCTGGCAACCTCATGATATAACTATCCAAATGATTTGCCGATGGGGGAAGTCATTACAGTCGCCTGGAGTGCGAAAGAGACCCCGAATTGTAACTACTTATGGGGAGGCGACGTATTTTAACTAACCCAGCATTTGTAACTGCTTGCAGTGTGCCGGAGATTCTAACAAGCAGACTGGTAAAGCGTATTTATTGGTCATACGTAAGCCAGGCTGATCGCGGGAAGATCAGGTGCCCTGTGAGCAGTTCCTCCGAATGTACCAATTGCGGGATTTAGGTTCCAGGAATTTCAAGGCAGGTAGTATACAAAAAGCAGCTTTTCAAAACACCCTCACATAGTAATTTCATTCCCGGATCTATTATCCTCTCTGGGCTCAATCCTCAGTACAAAATCCGTCCAGGTATAGGGAGTATTGATAATTTCGCAGCCAATTTTCTTTCGCAAACCATTTTGATCGGACCATTTTGGCTTGACGACCATCTTAAACGTTTTTCCCTGGCCGGTGACCACCACCGTCATCCTCTCCACTGTCTCATTAATACGCTTGGGCAAATCCGTCATGCCTACCCCAAAGCGTGAGATATCACTGACGGCACCTGGGAAAAAACCTACCCCATCGGACACGTCAACATAAAAATCTTGCACTTCGACTCTTTGATATGCTCGTTTTCCCATCAGCTCCTCCTTATAGATACACTTATAATATATGCAATTATCGAACCATAAGTGACCTCAGCCAACATTTTCTACTTACAACGAAAATTCAACATAATAGAACATGAAATAACACAGTTTACACGCTTGAACAGCAACAAGAACTGTGAACTTTTCCGGATTTCAGGAATTTCACACGCTCTCGCGGTTTATTCCACTGCGGCTGAGTTTCGCAAAAGCTCAACAAGCCCTGCATATTGCTCCAACACTGTCTCTGCTGTCTGGCCAATGGTTGCACCTGTGGCGACAAATCCATGGTTTTTCATCAGTATAAATGGTGTTTGCAGCCTGAGAACCTGCATAGCCGCATACGCCAGCTCTTTCGTACCATAGGGAAACTCTTTCTCGGTTTCCATAAGACCGAGTTGCCTGGAAAACGTATTCATTAAACTGGAATGGCCATGCATTATGGCGCTTACATCTTTAAAATTACGATAAATAAGGGAATGAAGAAAGCTCTCGGAAGAAGGTTCTCTTTGCCCTTTAACCAGAAAAATTTCTTCCTCTTCCTGATAACTGAGCTCACAATAGTTCTCCTGCCGCACATCCCTGCTCGGCACCATACCGCTGCATGTGATAATAAACGAAGTACAACTCAGCCGGCAGGAATGATTACCATACGCACCCTCGGGATGAACTGGAGCCAAACCAAGTTCCCCGAGAACATATACCCAAGTGTTGAGCTCTTCTAAAAATGGACATGGTGCAAAGCTGCCAGCAACCCTTTTCGTTGTAAATTTTATGCCTGTATATTGTTCCATCATACCCACTCTATCTCCTAACCTAACCACGATTGTTCTTCTCACTTCTTTTAACTACCTTCGTCAGCAAAAATGATTGCACCTCCACGCCAAACCGGGGTAAACTATTGTATCAGTCCGACAATTTCAAAGACACCGTGACAATCTTTCTCTGATGTTATTTATTTGATATCATGAAGAAATATGCCTTTACAGCCCCTCGGCTGGGTGTTTTTCCGGTCGTGTATTGAATGACAAACTTTCCTGATGCACAGTTAAGCAGTGCTTGCGCCCCCGAATACTTTTTCCACATACCAAAAACGATATATGAAAGCGATATGTAAAAGTGATATATGATTTCCGATACAGAAAAAACCAACGCGCAACTCCTTGAAGAGATCCAAGCCCAGCGGAGTGATCTTAGGGAATTCAACTGCCTGTTTCCTTTGATCATAACCTCTCTTAACACCGATGTGATACTCTACATCAACGATCTCGCTTCCCGTTTTTTTGAAATACCCGCCCACATGGCAACCGAACTTTCCACCCAGCAGTTCTGGCATAACCAAGACGACAGAAAAAGTTTCAAAAATCATTTACTGAAATACGGAAGAGTCTCTGAATTTGAAACTTCCCTTGTCACTCATGGCGGTGAAGAAAAACACCTGCTGCTCTCCGCTCATATCACAACGTACAATGATACGCAGGCAGTAAAAACAATACTTACCGATATCACCCAGAAAAGAAAAGCGCAACGGGCACTGGTAAAACGCAAAAAGCGCCATCAGGAGCTCCATATGTTTCTGGAACTTATGGCAGACACCGTCCCCGATCTCATCTGGGCAAAGGACCTTAATGACCACTATATTTTTGCTAACCGAGCCATTTGTAAAAAACTCCTGATGTGTGACCCTCAGGAGAGCCCTCTCGGGAAAAATGATCTCTTTTTTGCCGAAAGAGAGCGCCAGAGAGGGCACAAACACACCTTCGGCGAAATCTGCGTCGATTCCGATGCGGTTGTCAAAAAATCCCGCAAACCGGAAAAGTTTCTTGAAGATGGCTTGGTTCGCGGAGAATACCTGGCATTCAATGTGCACAAAGCACCAATGTTTGATCAGTCAGGCCGGCTGGTCGGCACGGTAGGGGCCGGCCGGGATGTCACAATGGACATAGCCATTCAGGACGAACTGCGCAAAAGTGAAGCCATGTATCGTCTGCTGGCTGACAACGTGCGTGATATCATATGGACAACGGATCAACATCTTGATATTACCTATGTAACACCTTCCATTAAAAACCTCACAGGGTATACGCCGCGGGAGTTCATAGAACTGCCCAAAGAACGCTATCTGACTCCCTACTTTCAACACCGCTTTCCCTCGGTACGCCGTTTCCTTTTGAAAAACGCCAGACGACAATGCCCCAACACACGCTTGTGGGAATATGAGTGGCAGCACAAGCACGGTCATACCATCTGGGTGGAGACCAGTACTTCGGCAATATACAGCCGGGAAAACACCTTTGAAGGCTTTGTCTGTGTAACACGGGAAACAACAGAGAGGGTCAAAACCCAGCAGGAGCTGGAAATCACCAAGGAAGAGGCGCTTTCCGCCAATTACGCCAAATCCGAATTTCTTGCCAACATGAGCCATGAAATCCGCACTCCCATGAACGGCGTTCTCGGCATGCTCCAACTCCTGCAAAACACCCCGTTAAGCGCGGAACAGCAGAAATATGTCGATACCGCCCTGAGCTCCGGGACCAGCCTGTTGAAGATCATCAGCGATATTCTCGACTTTTCCAAGATCGAAGCCGACAAGATAGATCTGGAGGAAAAATGCTTCAACCTTCAAGCCGTCATTGACACCACTGTCTCCAGCTTCGAAGCCCTCATCAACAAGGACCAGGTTAGCTTAAAAACGCATATCGACGACGCGCTACCCATAAAAATAATCGGTGACGAAACGCGACTGCGGCAGATTCTCTATAATCTTATCGGCAATGCCGTCAAATTCACCACCTCCGGTGCCATTGTGGTGCGTCTGCTGTCCGGCGGCATGCATAATGACAGCGTCAAAATTAATTTTGAAATTCAGGATAGCGGCATAGGTATTTCAGGTGACAAAATAGCCAATCTTTTCGACCCGTTTGTCCAGGCCGACAGCTCCTTCAGAAGGCGATATTCGGGAACCGGCCTGGGCTTGAGCATTGTCAAAAAACTCGTCAATCTCATGCAGGGTGATATCAGCATTGCCAGCGAACCACAACAGGGAACAGTAATTTCTTTTTCCATACATGCGCGGCCTGCCCCAGATACCACAACAGTTCACCGGCACACCTACCAGGCATCAGGGAAAAGCATGAAATATCAAAATGTTCTGGTTGTAGAAGATGAGAAAATCAACGCAATGGTGGTGAGTGCTATGCTGAAAAAGCTTGGTCATACTTCCACAATAGCCGACAATGGCCACATGGCCATGGAAATTCTCAAAGAAAAAAACTTCGATTGTATTCTTATGGATATCCAGATGCCGTACATGGATGGGATTGAAACGGCTCAGGCAATTCGAAAGAGCAGCTGCACAAACTACAGCGAAATCCCCATCATTGCCCTGACCGCCCATGCCATGAAAGGTGACAAAGAACGCTTTCTCAAGGCCGGCATGAACGCCCATCTCACCAAACCCATCGAGCTTGATAGTCTTCGATCTGTGCTGCA
>Ga0136557_1000769_pt1 | contig 23209 bp, 19 predicted proteins | sample AntRauTorckE6832_FD_104796 | JGI IMG/M metagenome (GOLD analysis project Ga0136557, IMG submission 104796) | Saline lake microbial communities from Rauer Islands, Antarctica - Metagenome Torckler E6 #832 | ecosystem: Environmental > Aquatic > Non-marine Saline and Alkaline > Saline | place...
CCTGTTTCTATGCAAATTCAATAAAATGCGTCCGTTTTCGTCATTTCGAAGCGTAAGAAGTAAGTCTGGCAACGTCAGGTGATATTTCAGCCGTATCTAATTCTTCTTTTTATTCTCTTCTTCTTTCTTCGGAGCCTCTTTTCATTTTGGAATCATAACCTTATTCCGGATATTCTTACAAGTTGGGGGATGTTCGCTTACAAATGGGGGGATAATCGCTTACGTCTCGGGGGATGTTCCCTTACATCTTGGGGGATAATTTCGCCGAAACGCAGCATCTAGCTGTTCCACTTGTCCCCAGCCTTACTATTACGTAGAGTGCCAAGTAAGGTAAGGCTTGGAGCATGAGTCGTGGCGGAACATCCCCCCGAACGTAAGGATTCCGATCTTCCGCGGCGGACGATTGAGCTCACCCCTATACCCGGCGAGATGCTGAAGCCTGCTGAACTGATCGACATCGACGGCGCCACGGGCCTCACCTTGGCGGCGCGACGCCTCTACAATCAGCTGATCGGTCACGCCTTTGGCCCGGATATGGGCAAGGAAGGTCAGGAATGGACAATCCGCGTCTCTGATCTGCGTGGCACCCACAAAGGCAATGAGCGGCTCGAGGATAGCATCCTGGCACTCATGAAGACGATCGTCACCGTCCGCTTGTCCACCGGCGCGACGCGGCGGGTGGCGCTCCTGGGCGGCAATGACATGGGTGATCCTGATCGCACCCATGGCACCCTCACCTATTCCTTCGACAAGCGCCTGGTACCGCTGCTGCGGGAAAGCTCTGTATTTGGCAAGCTCGAGCTGGCGGTCATGCATGCCTTCACCACCAAATACGGCTTGGCCCTCTATGAAGCCCTGGCGCGCCGCGTGCGCCTCAAGAGCAAGTTCTATGAGGACTTCGATTTGAGCGCCTTTCGCGAGCTCCTTGGGGTGCCGCCCGACAAGCTGGCCACCTTCTCGAACCTCAAGCTTCGGGCGATCACCCCAGCCGTTGACGAGATCAACGCCATTTCCTCTTTCGGCTGCCAGATCGAACCCCTGAAAACCGGCCGGAAAGTCACCCACGTTCGGGTGTACTGGTTCCGCAAGGACATCGACGGGTTAAAAGAAGCCTATGCCGAATTGCAGCGCCCCAAGGTCGGGCGGAAGGCGCGGATGACGGGTGAGATTGAGGAGATCGTCGACATCCCTAGCCTATTCGAGGTCGATCCAGGGAATACAGGAAGCTAGAAACTTGTCAGGGCGATGGGGACTGGGCTGTTCTACACGACGTGTCCCGCGTGCAACTATCGCTCGCGGTGGTGGCCGCAAGCGATGCAGCGTGTTTCCATTCCGGCAGCTTTTGGTAAACCGGCTCAATGGATGAAGGGGCAGTCACACGGTTCGGGGCGACGATTCTGGCCGCGCTTTGCGCGGGCTTTCCGCTATGGGCCGAGGACAACGCCCGAATAGACACCGGCTATAACAGCTATGGCTATCCGGGCATGATCGACATGCCGGTGGCCACGAGCCGGCCCGATGGCGAACTGGCCGCCACCATCAGCAGTTTTGCCGGGCAGACTCGCAGCACCCTGACCTTCCAGATGCTGCCGCGCCTGTCCGGGAGCTTTCGGTACTCGGTGCTCGACGATATTATGGGCGGGGGCGGGGGAGCGACTACGCTTTATGATCGCAGCTTTTCACTGCATTACCGATTTGCCGATGAGACGGATCTCCGACCGGCCATCGCAATCGGACTGAACGATTTTCTGGGCACCGGCGTCTATTCGTCGGAATATATCGCGGCCACCAAGACGCTGGGAAATTCGGTGCGGGTGACGGGCGGGATCGGATGGGGTCGGCTTGCAGGGGTTGGCGGGTTCACAAATCCTCTGAGCATTTTTGATGACCGATTCGAGACCCGGCCGTCACGCGACTTCAACGAGGGCGGTGATGTGGAAGCAGAGCAGTTCTTTCGCGGCGATGCAGCGTTCTTCGGCGGGATCGAATGGCAGGCCACAGACCGGCTGCGCCTGACGGCGGAATACTCATCCGACGCCTACCCGAGCGAGGACCCGTCCGCGTTCCGGCGCGACATGCAACTCAATCTCGGGGCCAGTTACAGAATCGCTCCCATGACCGATCTGTCGCTGCGCTATCTTTACGGCAGCGAGATCGGCTTGCAGCTCACGACCGCGTTGAACCCCGCGATCCGGCCCAATCAGGGCGGGCGTGAACCGGCACCGCCGCCGGTTCTGGCGCGCACCTCGCAAGACGGATCTGCCCTGTCCTGGGCGGGTAACGTCACGGTCAACGTAGACGAGAGGGCTGAGGCGCAGGCCGACCTGCGCGAGCGCGTTGGCGATGCCCTAGAGGCACAAGGACTACGACTGCACGGGATGTCCCTGGCCGTACGCCATGCGCAGGTCGAGATCGAGAACCCCACTTATAACCAGACAGCCCAGGCCGTAGGGCGTACCGCGCGAGTGCTTTCGCGGCTGTTGCCCGCGCAGATCGACCGTTTCGACATCACGCTTGTCAATGCAGGGATGCCGGTCACGGAACTGCGCATCCGCCGCGCCGACATGGAGACGCTGGAACACGATCTCGACGGCAGCTGGAAAAGCTTTGCACGCACGCGCATCGCCTCGGCTTCCGGCCCGGTACGGCCCTTGCCGGGGCGCTATCCGGATTTCAGATGGAATGTGGGTCCTTATATCGCCCCCAGCTACTTCGATCCCGATGATCCCATACGCGCCGATTTCGGGGTTCAGCTTGGCGCGTCATATACGCCACTTCCAGGTTTTGAAATCTCGGGAGTCCTGCGCCAGAAGGTCTTCGGCAATCTCAACGAAGCCACGCGTGGCTCGAATTCCATTCTGCCCCGCGTGCGGAGCGAGTTCTCGATCTATGACCGCGAGGGCGAGAACGCGGCTCTGATGCAACTGACTGCGGCGCAGTACTTCAAGGCCGGGCGCGATCTATATGGTCGGGTGACCGTCGGATACCTGGAACGCATGTTCGGTGGGATATCCTCGGAACTGCTGTGGAAACCCAATGACAGTCCCTTCGCCTTCGGCGTCGAAGCGAACTACGTGAAGCAGCGCGATTTCGACCAAAGGTTCGGGTTTCGCGATTACGAGGTCGCCACGGGTCATGCCTCGGCCTATTGGGACATCGGCAACGGGTTTCACGCCCAGATCGATGCCGGGCGCTATCTAGCCGGGGATTGGGGTGCGACGTTCGCGCTGGATCGCGAGTTCGGCAATGGCTGGAAGGTCGGTGCGTTCGCGACGCTCACCGATGTGCCTTTCGATGATTTCGGTGAAGGATCGTTCGACAAGGGAATCCGTATCACGATCCCGCTATCCTGGCTGACGGGCGAGCCAAACAAGAGTGGCTACAGCACGACGATCCGCCCGCTCACGCGCGACGGCGGAGCGCGGCTTGATGCGCCGGGGCGGCTTTATGAGCGTGTCAGGCCCTTGCAGAAGCCGGCTCTGCGGGATGGCTGGGGGAGGTTCTGGCGATGATCCCGCGCATATCCTTTCCTGTCAGACCCGCTTTCGGGTTGGCCCTTTCAGCGATGGTACTGCTTTCTGGCTGTGAGCAAGTCACCCGGTTGACCGGGCTGGCCGGGCTGACCGACACAGTACCCGCTTCCGAACCGCAACTTGTCGGACCCGAGCTTCTGCGCGTCTCGATCCCCACGATCGAAGCACAAGCCACGCTGGGGCCGGTGGCGCGCCAAGGTGATGTGACCGTTTGGCAAACCCTGGACGGTACCACCCTCAGCTTTCGAGGCGGCAGCCTGATCGCCACGCGTGGTCTGGGCGACGATCTTATGTCGGCTGATGTCGCGGGCCGTCTTGAGATGCTGAGAAATGCCAGGGGTGCCGAAGAAAGCGGATATTATCCGCATATACGCAGCTATCTCGATGGCGAGGACCGTACGGTGTTTCGCAGCTACCAGTGTCGACATGTGCCACAGGCGCATACAGGTGCCGATCCCGACGGCGCGCTGCGTCGGATCAACGAGCTGTGCGTCTCTCCGACCGACCGGTTCACCAACGTCTACTGGCTGGATCGGAGTGGCACGATGGTACGGTCGAGGCAATGGATAAGCCCTAAGGTTCAATACATGGAAACGTCGCGTGTGCCGCGCTAGACGGGTGCGCATGATCAGGAGAGGATTTTCGATGCGGGATGGTAAGGACACACGGTGCGGGCGCCTCGGGCGGGCTCTGGCAGTAAGCACGGCCCTCGTGTTTCCGGCGGCTTGCGGCGTGGTCTATCAAAGCCCCTCGGTCCGCCAGGCCACCGGCACTGATGTCGATGTGCGCGAGGTGCGGCTGACCCGGGAAACCGTGATGCTCGCCAATCGCAGCCCCTATAGCCCACGTGATCTGCCTCGCGAATTCTACTCAAATGCCACCGCTCGAGAGGGGCGTGGCATGGAGACGCTGCCAGAGGCTCCGGATGCCCCCGATGAGCGCCCTGCATCGCTCGAGCTGCGCGAGCCGCCTCAGATCACGCCCGGACCCTACGAGATTGGTGTCGGCGACGTGGTGCTGCTGGCGACCCGGCAGGCCGGAAATTCCGTCGAACAACTCAGCGGGCTTCTGGCAGCGCAACAGCAGCGGCAGGGCTATGTCGTCTCGGATGAAGGGGAGATCTCCATCCCCGATATCGGGCGGGTAGAGATCGTCGGCCTGACCCTCGAAGAAGCGCAGGACCGTGTTTTCCGGTTCCTTCTGGACAACCAGGTGGATCCGGCGTTTTCACTTGAAGTGGCGGAGTTTAATTCGCAACGCGTGACCGTTGGCGGTGCCGTACAACAGTCAGCGCGGGTGCCGATCACGCTTGTGCCTGTTACCTTAGGCGACGCCTTGACCGCGACGGGCGGGATCACGGTTCGGGACGAAGAGTTCGCCTCGATCCGCGTTTACCGCGATGGCACACTCTATCAGATCCCCTATGAGGACTATCTCGAACGCCCCGATCTTCGCGAGCTGCGGTTGCGCAACGGTGATGCGGTCTTCGTGGATATCCGTTTCGATCTGGACCGAGCGTTCGAGTTCTATCGGCAGGAAGTGGATGTGATCCGTCTGCGCAGCCAGGCGCGCATTGATGTGCTCGACATCATGAGCACGGAAATGTCCATGCGCCGCGCCCAGCTTGATGAGCGCCGCAGTAATTTCCAGGCGCGCATGGAATTTGGCGCCGAAGCGCGCGATTACGTCTATCTGGCGGGCGAAGTGGCAGAGCAGGCGCGCGTTCCATTGCCGTTTGCTCAGACGGCAACATTGGCCGATATTGTCTATGGCGGCGGCGGCTTTCCAACACGGACCGGTAACCCGGCGAATATCTACGTGCTGCGTCCCTCGAACGATCCAGCGGAATTTGGGGCGGTGACCGCTTGGCATCTCGATGCGCGCAACGCCGTCAACATCTCTCTGGCCACGCGCATGCAGATGCGACCCAATGATATCGTCTTTGTCGAGGAACAGCCGATTACAAAATGGAACCGTGTGGTTCAGCAACTTGTTCCATCCCTCCTCACAAACAGCGCCAATCTGGCGACGCGATAAGCCGCTGGATCATGAGTCCAGCGGTCATAGAAGCGGGCTGGAAAATCAAGAAGGGGCAACGCATTGGCGTTGCCCCTTCTTGATTATCATTCTTATTCTCAGAACTCGGGAACGCTCAGGGCGTCGTACCTGTCGTTGTCGTGGTTGTCGTGGTTGTCGTTGTCGAACCGGAGCCATCGGACGCCAGACCAATCAGGGCAATCGCCGCCATGGCACCACCAATCGCGGCCCCCGTGCGAAGACCGCCGTCCAATCCACTACAGGTTACGCGGATCAGGGAGTCTGACTCGAAATCCGCAGCGGTGAACCCAGCTTCGCCGCAGGCTCCCACCCGCTGTGCTATATCCGTCGCCGTTTCATCGCCCATACGGGTCGTTCTATATTCGGGCGTGGCTCGATCAGCAAAGACAGGAAGTGCCGTCACTGCAGCAACCGCGCTTACAGAGATCAGGGTCTGGATTCTCTTCATCATACAATCCTTTCATTTTCAGTTCGGAAGATACTACACCAAAGCCTATTTCGAAACCTATAATTGCGCTCAATCACGACAAACCCCTCAGGTTGTGTCATAATATCCCTTTCCATAGGCACCATACGCACCGTGAGCATCTCCATAACCATAACGACGCATGCCTTTGGGATCAATCTGGGCGAGCGCGAAACCAGTAATCTTCAACTTGGCCGATTCGAGTTCGCGCAGCGCGGCCATTACTTGTGCACGGTTTGTCTTGTCCCAGGCCACAGAAAACAGAATCGCGTCGACATGCTGACCGATGACCCGGGCATCGGGCACGACGAGAACCGGTGGCGTGTCGATAATGACGAAATCATACGCATGTCGCAGATCGTCCAAAAAGTTCCGGAATCGGTCCGACGAGAACAGATCGGCCGCGTTGACGCGGGATTTTTCTCCCATGAGCACATCTGCCCCTAGCCGGTCATCGTGGAGGACAAGCTCATGCAGCGGTTTCTCGCCAGAAAGCGCCGTCACAATCCCGCCCTCGGGGATATCATGAAAATACTCATTCAGGGTACGACGGCGAATATCACCCTCAATTAGTAGAACCTTCTTGTTCAGCCCGGCGAGATTCTGGATCAAAGCGATGGAATGTGTCGTCTTGCCCTCTCCGGGCAAAGACGAGGTGGACATGATCACCTGGGGTGGATTGTCGATATCCGACAGCAAGAGCGAGGTCCGCAGGTTCCGCACCGCCTCGGCGGCGGCGGAAGTCGGCTTGTCATGCAGATACCCGATCAGGCCTTCGCGTGCCTTGAACGGCATTTTCGGTATCTGACCCAACACCGGTAGGCCGGTCGCGCCTTCGAGCTCATCTGCGCTACGGAAGCCGTTATGCATGAATTGCCGTATAAGCACGATTGCCATCCCGATCATGCTACCCAGCACCAGCGACAGCGCCGCGATCAGCGTCGTGCGCGGCGCGACCTTCTCTCCAGGTATAGCCTCCGAAATGATCCGGCTGCTGGCCTGATGCAGACCAAGCTGCACGGTGGTTTCCTTGAGCCGTGTCAGGACAGTCTCGTAGAGGGTGCCCGTCGCCTCGGCCTCGCGTTCCATCTGCTGAATCCGCATCAGATCGGCGTTCTGTCGGTTAATGCGCTGTTGCAGAATTTGATAGGAATTAGCCAGCGAATTGGCCTGGTTTTGGGTCCGGTCGACGCTGATACGAGCGTCCTCGATGAGCGTGTCGAGTCGCTGCTCGAACAGGCCCTCAGCCTGAGCCTCCCCAGCCGCGACGTCCGACATAAGCCGCCGCAGCGCGGGGTCATTGGTCTCTTCGACCGTGGCGGCCGGATCGCCCTTATCCTCCAATTCCTGCAGTCGCGTCAGCTCGGTCTCGGCCCCCTCGGCACGAGCGCGCATTTCATCCAGACGTTCGCGCAGATCCTTGGCTTGCACGTAGAGTCCTGCCAGCGTCTCGGGGTTGATCAGCTCCGTCTCAGCGCGCACCGCCGTGAGCTCTTCCTCTTTCTGCCGGAACTCCTGTTCCAGTTCGGTTACCCGTTCCGACAGCCATGTGACCGCCTGTTCAGTCGCCTCAAATTTGACCGAGACCTGGTCACGAAGGTAAAGGTCGGCGAGTGTATTGACGATCCGCGCAGATTTGTCGGGATCATTAGTGATAGCCGCGACGTTGAACACGTAGGTGTCACGCCGCACAGAGGCCATAAGGGTGTCGCGCAAAAGGTCAATCGCCTCGTTGCGAGGCCCTTTCGGATCATCCTCGCCAGCTGTCTCACCGGCCAGTGCGGTGATAAGACCCCTGACAGCACCCGCGACGGGCGCGATCACCGACGGCTTGCGTAGCTCAGGATTGAATTCTGGATCCTCGGTCAGCGCCATCTCATCCACGAGCTGGCCCAGAATACGCCGCGACAGGAGTATTTCAATCTCGGTATTGAGCGCTGCGGTTTCAGTAGAGGCACCTGCCATGACGCTCTCGATATCCAGGACCTGACCGCCCTGAACCTCTACAGTCAGCGTTGCGCGAGATCTGTAATCCGGCTCGGCCACACCGATCGCATAGTATCCGCCGAGACACACTGCGATAACGGTCGCCAGCAGAATGGTCCACTTGCCACGCCAAAGCGTCCGGATCAGTTCCATCAGGTCGATCTCGGCGTCCTCGACAGCGGATGACGCGGTCTGCGATCTGGATCGGTCGGAAAAGGCGCTTTGGGAATCTTTCATGCAGGGGCGTACCTATTCAACCTGGAGATGGCTTTGTTGGCGGTAGCGAATAAATCCGGGCGCGTAAACGGCGTTTCCATCGGGGGCTTCTATGTGTTCCGCCCGGTGTGAAGGAAACGGACATCCCCGTCGCCGATTACGGCCGCGCTAAGACGGCCAGTGGCATACGCGCCGGTATCAACTGCTATGCACCCGTTTACTGCATACGGGATGTCGACAATAGTGTGGCCGTGCACGATCCACTGCCCATCTGCGCGCGGGCAGCTCTGAAAGTCCGGGTGACCCCAAAGAAGAATATCCTCGGTCTGTTCGGATATCGGGTGCCTGGGATCCGCACCGGCATGCAGGGCCCAGACATTTCCGTTTTGCCACCTCAACGGGCGTGCGCGCAGCCATGCGATCATTGAATCACCCATGGCGGTCGCCAGCGCGTCGCGCATGTCGTTCAGAGCGGCTGGATTGGCGCTGTTCCTGCGCGGGAGGGCGACGCCAAAACTGGCTAACACCTGCAAGCCACCGTTGCGCAGCCAGCGCGAAGTCGCCCGCTCAGGATTGTCGAGCATGTCGAGCAGCATGCGTTCGTGATTGCCCATCAGACAGGTGACCTCTGGCTTATCCTCTTCGGAAACCGCCATCAGCCTTTCCAACACCTCGCGGCTCTGCTCTCCACGATCAACGTAATCACCCAGGAACACCACCGGCCAGCCGGGGCACTCCGCCTCGAGCCGCCGCTCGAGATCGCCCAGCAGGTCGGCGCGGCCATGAATGTCGCCGATGGCTACGAACGACCGGTCGGGGGCGACCGGGGCGGTGAAGGCAGGTTGCGCTTGCCGCGAGGTACCGGTGCGGGGCAGCAGACGGGACAAAAGTTTTTTCATGGCTTTGTCCTACACGCTCTTGGAAGGTCTGCCCAGTGGCTGGGGCCGCCCCCCATAATGCCTTCTACCCTGTGGATAAGTCTCCAGGAGGATGCGCCCCTTTGGGAACCGATCTTCGCCCTTCTGGGAACCAAAAAGCAAGAACAGGGATGTTTTATTTACCCTTATCAAGGCTTTGCCGCACAACAACCCGCTCCGTACCTTGAGCCTCAAAGACTCTTATAAAATTACTGCTCTGAAAATCATCGGTTGAATCCATGCCGAGCAGACGGCATTACGTGAATGGATACGAGCATAGGAGACCTTTATGATCGACTGTGGACCTTGTGCCACCTGGTTTCTGGTGCAGTTCAAACCCAACAGCCTTAGAATTGTTGAACGGAACCTGACCCGACAAGTCTTTCATACATTTCTGGCGTTACACGAGGAAACAAGGCGCGCGGACGGCAAGCTTGCCACCCGGATGCGCCCGCTTTTCCTTGGCTACCTGTTCGTCGCCTTCGACATCACGACAGACGGTTGGCGCAAGATCAATTTTAGGCATGTCATCGAGCCAAACAGATACGTCCGCAAGCCAGCGAAGATAAAAGTGTCAGCACCATGACGCGAAACGACCCCCGCAACCAGACGTTCAGTTGGCCCATGGGTGGGCTCGATGCAGAGCTGGAGTGGCTTCAGGCGCGGTATGTGCCAAGCTTGCCCGAAAGTGACATCATGAGATTACTGCAAGATCCGGTACTTGCCGACACCGCGATCGTGTCGTCATTCGGGGCGGAAAGCGCGGCACTGCTTCATTACGTGAACACGATTCGTCCTGAAATTCCCGTCATTTTCCTGGATACCGGCAAGCATTTCGCGGAAACCCTATCCTATCGCGATGAACTGACCGAGCGACTTGAATTGCATCTGATTGTGGCGCGACCGGAGGCCGGAACGCTGGCCGAGGAAGACCCCCGCGGAGGACTGCACGCCGTCGATCCGAACGCATGCTGCACCATCCGCAAGACGTTTCCTCTCCAAGACGCGCTGGAAGCGTTCGCGAGCTGGATTTCGGGACGCAAGCGATTTCAGAGCACGTCTCGCGAGCCGTTACCGCTGATCGAACGGGACGGGACGCGGATTAAGATCAACCCGCTCGCGCTCTGGTCGCGGGACTACATCCAAACCTATTTCCAACGGCACGCCTTGCCGCGCCATCCGCTTGAGCCTGCGGGCTACCCCCTCAATCGGATGTGCTCCCTGCACGCGCGCGCTTGCAGCGGGCGAGGATCTCCGCGCCGGCCGCTGGCCGCAGGTGCCAGACAAGACGGAATGCGGCATCCACCTTGGTCCCGATGGGCACTTCGTGCGCAGATCGACGGCCCGAACCCGAAAGGACAAAGCATCAATTGGCTCATCATCGGCGGCTATCGCTTTAGTGGCCGCGCACTCACCAAATGGTTGGTCGGCAAGGAACCGATAAGGTGCGGATTAGACAATCGCTTCAAAATCGATACTGCCACGTTGGCGAACGGTTTATAAACGCACTGAAACGTGAAAGTATAAACCCACGGATGTAACTAATATGGAATTAATTGAAAATAAGCATACAGTCGATTTCTTGATTGTTGGAAGCATGAAAGCTGGAACAACGTCTTTACACCATTGGCTAATGAGGTCGGAACAGATTGCAATTGACAGAACCGAGACGCACTTTTTCAATCATGCTAACCGTTTCGATACAGGCGTAGAAGGGTATAAACAATTACTCCCTAAGGCCAAGCCCGGTGCCTTGGTGGGCGATGACACACCAGGGTATTCCTACCTGCCGGAGGTTCCGGCACGCATTAAAAGCATGGTTCCAGATGTTAAGATTCTTTGGATCCTACGCGACCCTTTGGAACGCGCAATCTCGCAATATTGGCATGCGGCGCGCCATGGCATCGAACCGTTATCAATTGATGAAGCCTTTCTTGCTGAGCTCAATGGGCAAACCGACAATTTCAGGAGGAAGTTTCTCGATCGATCCTGTTACCGTGTCCAAATTGAACGTTATTTAAAATCTTTTGATAGAAGTCAAATCCATTTTGTCGACTTTCGTGCCTTCATCAGTAGTGACAGGAGCGAACTGAACAAGGTGACAGAGTTCCTTGGCATAAACCGCATAGACGCCGATGTTCCACACTCTAATGAAGCGACGTTTTACACAAGATCCAGCGTCAACCAAGCGCTGACACACCTACTTCTTCCGTATCAGGCGAAACGCATTATCAGGTGGGCAACAAGTTACAAAAAATCAAGGAAGCCGTTGATGTCAGCGAGCACACGAAACCAAGCGCGTGCGTTTCTGGAGAAACAAAACTCGGGATTATCAGACCTTATCGGCTTTGTGCCCGCATGATGCACCCGACGCATTCGCTGCCATGAAACCCATGAAAGAAGTATAAACGTGGCTCAGTCCTCTCTACGTTCTGTTTGCGCTACGGTTTCTGCCGCGCGATGCGTGGGCGATCGGTCCACCAGGCGCTATAATGTGGAGAGGTCAGAGCTTTTCGCCGGGTCCGACTGTCTCACCAACCGCCGTGGCCGGCTAAGAAACCGTCGCATTCCGCAACATGCACATCCGTTCAAACACAAGTCTAGAACCCAACAAACCAGTCGGCTACACTTTGCAAACGGCAACCCGACGGGGCTTTCTGGTGCCACCCGGAACGCGAAACCCACGCCCCTGAATCGAGAGACGCCACACGCAATCGGCGGGGAATTTCCTTGACAGACACCGGCCAAAAAACTGCCCTAAAAGCTCAATCGTCATCGTCTTTTCTAGGCATCGTTCATGCGAGCCTGCTCCCTATGCTGATCAAGACCTCGGGCACGCTTGCGACTTTTGCGCTGTCCATGGCCTTGGCGCGCGTGCTTGGCATCTCTGAATTCGGTATTTATTCGCTGGTGGTTTCCGCGATCATGGTGTTGTCTATCCCGATCCGGTCGGGCATCCATACGCTTGCGACACGAGAAACCTCGAAAGCCCTGACAGACGAGACACCATCGGCGATCGGCCACCTGCTCGGATGGTCCAATCGGCTCATTCTGATTTATACCGTCGCCAGCTTCATCGCGGTTCTTTTGCTTTGGGCCGTCATCGGCCAAAGCGACTTCCTCGACGGTCTGCTGATCGCCATCATATCGGTCGGCACGTTGTCACTGACGCTGCGAAACGCGGCCATCCTGCGCGGCTTCAAAAGGTTTGCGAAAGGCACTTCGCCCGATATCCTAATCCGCCCGGTCGGACAACTCGCACTGCTGGCGGTGATCCTGCTCGTGATCACATGGCCGCATGCAACGGCACAGGCCGGGCTGGTGGCTTTCACCGGAGCCTCGATCATCGCCTGTCTCGTCAGCGTGATCTGGCTGCGCCGCGAATTGTCGGGGGCAGGCGATGTCTGGGGCGACACGGGACCGGCGCCCATCCCATGGCGCAAGGCCCTGTTGTTCCTGACGATCGCGGGCGGAGGGCAGATACTGTTCGGTCATATTGACACATTGATGCTCGGCGCGCTTGGTGAGCCCGAGCAGGTCGGCGCATACCGGGCCTCGGTGCAGATCAGCATGTTGCTCATCTTCATTTTGACTGTCGTGAACCAGGTCCTGCAACCGAACCTTGTGCGGCTGTATCGCCTCAAGGATATCAGCGGCATGCAAAAGCTCGTCTCGGACAGTTCGTTTTTCATGTTTATGGCAACACTGGTCCTGGGTGCTGGTCTGATGATCTTCGCGGCTCCGCTGATCGACGTGACCTTCGGCAGCAGCTACACGATTGCGAGTACGGCGCTCCAGATCCTTGTGGTCGGTCAGGTCCTGAACGTCTTTTTTGGGTCGGTCGGTACGATTCTGAACATGACCGGGATGGAAAAAGAAGCCGTGACTAGCATCGCTATCGCGATCATCGTAAACATCAGTCTCGACCTTGTGCTGATCCCCTTGTTCGGCATGGTTGGCGCGGCGAGTGCTTCAGCGCTCTCGATTTTCGTCTGGAACATGATCTCCCGCCATTACGTAAAGACGCGTGTCGGTATCGAAAGCTCGGGCGTCATTCATAGGATGAGACGCGTCGTCACCTAGTAGTGAAGGAAAAAACCATGAAAGTCTTGCTCATCGGCATGGACGGTTGCCACAAAGACGTATTCGAACGCGGCTGGACTCCTTTCATTTCCAGCCTGCTTGAGAAACAGCGCCACCTGGAAATCTACAATGATTTGCTCAGCCGCGGTTGGCTCGAGATTTCTCTAGGCGAGCATGCCATAAAAACCAAAGCGCTCTATGATAAGCCCAAGGCGGATGGTTCACTAGAATGGACCAAAAACTTCAGTCTGCCTGACGTGCCGGGCATTGGAACGCAAGTTAAGGGGCTGTGGCAAAAACTTAATGAACAAGGGTATTCCGTTGGTATCGTGAACGTACCGACTACCTATCCAGCCCCGGAAGTGAACGGTTTCTTCATCTCTGGAGGTGGTGGTGGGGCACCAGTTGTTGAGAACGCCACGGAGGAATTGTGCTACCCGAGTGAAATCCTTCCTATACTGGAGGAAAACGGTTATATCGTTGATAATCGACTCTATGAGCTGGTCGTCGACAAAAAGCTAACGATGGCGCGAAAGATTCTTCAAAGGCTCTCCTACAAGAACGAGAAGCGAACCGACACGTTCATTGAATTGGACGAAAAATATAAGGTTGATTTCGGTTTCATCGTTTACCGGACAGCATCCGTCGTCGCGGAAAGCTTTTACAACGCAGAGATGTGTAGGCGCCGAAACCCCGAGAATGTGTCGGACGAGGCTGTCATGGCCGCGCTTGCCGAGTATTACGAACACTTTGACAAACAAGTTGAACGATTACTCAGTCTATATCCAGATACAAGCATAGTTTTCGTATCCGATCACGGAACAACTCAACGAACACACGACGTGAATCCTAACGTGCTGCTCCGTGAAGCCGGCCTGCAGGTTTTCGACTACAAAAAGGCGACTACTAAACAAATGGTCACCAAAGCAAAGTCTCTCGTTCCTTTTAGTGTCAAGTCGCTTCTCAAAAAACATGTTTCAAAGGCCATCACAGGTCTTGGCGACATCGATTTTGACGCCTCGTCCACTAAGGCGTTCTGTCGAACCGTAGAGAACTGGACACACGGAGTCTATATCAACGATCATCGGCGTTTCGGTGGCCCCGTCAAGGATAAAGACTTCGAAAGCATCCGTGCGAAAGTCATTGAGTGCATAAACGCACACCCTGACTCAGTCAAACACGGGGTTTCGGCGGTAGCGGCATCACCTGATGCCGGGAAAAAATACGACTATTATCCCGATGTTCAGATCAAGACACCCGACGGTTACTTAACGTTCGACGGTGCGAAAACATACCTATCCGAATATGTACCGCCCGAGTGTGACACGGCCCTGGATACGTTCATGAAAGGGGAGATGCTTTACATGAAGTCGCATGCGGCTCTAGCTTACATAGACGATGAAGCGGCCGCGACCTTCAAGGACGAGGACTTGCGCGGTAACCTGACCGTCATTCACCACCGTATCCTTGATATAATGGCGCGATGACCGTATCGGAATCCCGTCCGACACTCGTACAGCGTATATGACACATTATGGCAGGCAGCCCCAACTATGACAGACAACAAGAAAATCGGTGTTCTGACGTTGCACCGCTCGAACAATTATGGGGCAATGCTTCAGGCTTATGCTCTGTCCAAGTTTCTCTGTGAACTCGGCTATGAGCCATTCATCGTCAACTATCATATGGAATCCGCATCTGTCCGAACCTACCTGACGCAACCGCTTGTATTTCTGGCTAAGGTCGCTGGAAAAAGCGCATTGTCATGGAATTTCATCAGATCAAAGGTTTCTGATTGGAAAGGCAAGTCTAGTGAAGGTGAATTTACTCGCATTTTCGAGAAATTCCGCGAGGAACATCTACGCATAACGAAGCAGGTATATAACTACGAAAGTCTGAAATCTGACCCTCCCGAAGCCTATGCCTTCGTCGTTGGTAGCGATCAGGTCTGGGCCGCTGATTTCGTCTTCAGTTCACCGGTGTTTCTTCTTGGCTTTGTGGGAAAGGACGTGAAAAAGATTTCCTACGCTGCGAGTTTTGGCAAGGCCGAGTTGGAGCGGTATCTGCAACCGGTGTTCAAGATCCACATTACCGACTTCGACGCGGTCTCGGTTCGCGAGAAAAGTGGTGTTGATCTGATCCGCAATCTCGCCAATTTCGATGCAACACACGTCGTTGATCCGACACTTCTGCTGACCGATTATTCAGAGATCATCGATTACAGCCTCGTGCCCGAGGGAGAGTATATGTTCAGCTACCGCCTTGGGCAGTCCGAGGAGCTGACCCGATGGATGAATGAAACCCTCGATGCGATCGGAGCCTCCGAAAGCCTGCCGCACTATGTTGTGTCGACCAATTCCGCCAAGAGCACAATCACATCCGGTGAGGCCCTGCAGCCCACGCCGGGACAGCTTCTCGGTCTGATTGAAAGGGCAAACCTGTTCGCTACCAACTCGTTTCACGGCACCGTATTTGCCTTGCTTCTACGTACCAGATTTTTAACGTTCGCACGGGACTCTGCCTCAGATAAGCAGAACCTCCGGCTGACCGAGCTTCTATCGACCCTGGGGATGGATGATCGCTATTGCGCGCCAGTGCTCGGACAGTCGGAAGTCCTTGAAAAATCGGCTGCGCCTTGTCGCTTTGACAAAGCCTTTGAAACTCTCGCAGATCGGCGCGACGCCTCCGCCGCGTTCATTGAGCATGCCTTACAGGAGTAAAGACGTGGTCTCTCGGACTTTCAGAAGCATCAATACCTCCTCCGGCCGTGTTGCAAGAAACCGTGGAATCTTGCTGAAAGAACATACCCTTGTAATGAGCTTCATCTTCCTCGTATTACCCCTATTTGACATGATGACTGGTTTTCTAGTTGTGCAGGGCTTCATGGCCCAAGGATCTGTCGGCTCACCATCGCAAATGGGGCGGTTTCTTGCGACACTCATCTTGCTCTATGTTAATTCTAGAACTAGGATTCCGGCGATTTGGCTGATTATTTTTGCTTGGCTAATTTTGGTTGAAACGGTTGCCGGGTTGCAGCACAATCAGATCTCAGGCGTGCTCTTGGGATACGTTGCAATTTCCAAATTCCTGTACATGTATCTGCTGTTCGTCACGCTTGTCAGATACGTTCATCACCATGGGGCACCTCTGATTAAGTATCTGAAATTCAATTTGAACTTCATCAATTGTAGTATCGTGTTTGCGTTCGCGACCGGCTTGGCAAACAGTACCTATGGTGCGGGATTTGGAACCAAGGGATTTTTCGCTTCTGGTAATAACCTCGGCGTCTATGTCGGCGTTGCCACGCTCGTGCTGTTGGCGATGAGGCGCTACCGATATTACGACACGGTAGGCACGCCTACGTTCGTTCTTTCATTGATGTCTCTCGTGCTCCTGGGCACAAAGACATCATTTCTGATGGCGCTCACGGTGTTTTGCCTGGTACTGTGGCAATCACGAATGCGCGTCCTGATCATTCCCATGTTTGTTTCAGCCATCGTCTATGCGTGGGATGCCATAGTCTACCAAAGTACGATATTTTTCGACATTATAATAATGAGGTATAAAAATAATTCCTCGCTTATTGAATATCTGTTCAGTAATCGGAATAATTATGTGTCGGGCGCGTTTGCAGACGTCTACCAACAGGATATTGGTGTTCTCAGGTGGGTGACAGGGGCTGGTAGCTTTGTCTCGTTTCAGGATCCCGCTTGGGTGGCTTTCTTCGACACGCTTGAGACCGACCTTTTCGACATTCTGTTTATGTATGGCATGATCGGTTTGATCGGGTATCTTATGCTCCTCGCCTACGGCATCAAATTGCACCTCAGACATCCGCATCTCCTCCTAAGCATTGGCCTTCTGTCGCTACATTCCATCATCGCTGGCCATGTACTGTTCAATGGCATGGGTTCAACATTGCTGATTGTTGTCATCGTTATTGGTACTCTTCTGAAGCCCAATGGCGTCGATGAACCACGCACGCAACCGATTCCGAACGGAGATCGCTTATGAATCTGGTTCAACGGCTCATGCAATATGCGAAAGGTCGGCCTGTAACGCTGGACCAAAACGTTTCTTTATGGTATTTGATGGGACTTGCCTTCGAAAAGCTCATTGCCCTCCTGCGCGGCCTTCTGAAAACGCAAAAATTCGTTTTCCTTGGCAGAGGCACAACCGTGCGGGCACCAAATCAACTTTTCGCGGAGAAGGGCGTCGAGGTTTCCAACTACTGCCAAATCGATTGCATAGCGCATGAGGGTCTATTCATGGCGCGCGGGGCGAAGATCGGCAGCTACTCCATCGTGAAGGTATCGGGGACCCTGTCTGATCTGGGACAAAAAATCGAAATCGGCAGAAATGTCGGTATTGGTGATTTTGCCCATATAGGCGGTGCTGGCCCAGTTCGAATCGGTGACAATACCATAACCGGCGCGTATCTCAGCATTCATCCGGAAAATCATAACTTCAATGACCGGTTAAAACCGATCAGGCTTCAAGGCGTGACCCGCGTGGGTATCTCCATCGGTAAGGATTGCTGGATCGGTGCCAAGGTCACTTTTCTTGACGGAAGCGCCATCGGCAATGGCTGTGTTGTTGCTGCCGGAGCTGTAGTAACTAAGGTGTTTCCAGATCATGTTGTCATAGGCGGGGTTCCTGCCCGGATCATTAGGCATCTGGACCGCGCGCCATGATGATACGTGATTTTCCATCCGACTGTAGAGTGCGCGCATGATCGTTTTCTGCCATCTTCTCAACGACAATTCTGGCAGTCCGGTCGTTCTCAAATCTGTCATTGAGGCCCTGTCCCCAGTTGACGCCAACCTCGTTTTATTGGTCGGCTCTCAGGGTCAGGGATGTCTGGATACCGCAGGCATTCCGATTCGCCGCTACTGGTATCATCGGAGCAGGTTCAGGTTCATCACTCTATTCACGTATCTTTTCAGCCAAGCTTCTTTGTATCGTGCACTGAATCGGGCGGACCTGCCGGCTGATGCGGTGATCTACGTCAACACTCTTTTACCGTTCGGGGCTGCGCTGTGGGGCCGACGTAATGGCCGCACCGTGATTTATCATGTGCATGAAGTGTCAATTACACCAGGCCTTATGCGGCGCTTCCTAACTCGTATCGTAGAAAAATGCGCGCAACATGCGTTCTACGTCTCCGAAGATCAACGCAAAAGGTTGCCTATAGTGGACGTGCCCAGTACCGTTCTGCCTAATCCGGTAACGCCCGAGATCGCAAAAAACGGCTTGGACACCCCGTATTCGCCCCGTCGGTCCGGTGTTTTTGAGGTTCTGATGTTGGCCTCCCCTCGTGATTTCAAAGGGGTGCCGGAGTATCTTGACCTCGCCCGACGCTTGATCAGGCGTGAGGATGTCCGGTTCACGCTTGTATTGAATGCAGTGGAGCATGAAATTGATACCTACCTTCCAGCCGCAAGCCGCCCAGCCAATGTCACGATCCATTCGCGCACTGACACCCCCGAGTTGTTTTACGCAACTGCTGACGTAGTGGTGAACCTTTCGCGTGTTGATCGATGGGTGGAGACATTTGGTATGACCATAGTTGAGGGGATGGCGTTCGGTCTTCCTGTTATTGCACCACCAGTCGGTGGCCCTGTCGAAATTGTCACCGACGGGCGAGAAGGCTATCTCGTCGACTCGCGTGATGAATTTTCTTTGGAGGAGCGGTTACTCTCTCTTATCGACGATCGCGCTAACGCAATGTCTATGTCGAAGGCCGCTAGGCGGAGAGCACAAGATTTTTCGATGGACCGTTTTGCAGATACACTTCGATTAAGAATATATCACAGTTAAAGAAAGTGATACGCTGTGAATTACGCAATCCTCGGTACCGTCGGCGTGCCCGGAACCTACGGCGGGTTCGAGACGCTCGCAGAAAACCTCGTGCGCTTTCACAATGCCGAAGAGGTCGAAGCATCGCTCAGCGTCTATTGCTCTGCCAAGGCATTCAAGACACGCCACGCCCGGTTTTGGCGGGCGGAATTGCGATATATCGGGCTCGACGCCAATGGGCCGCAATCCATTCCCTACGACATCCTGTCTCTCTTTGACGCCGTGCGACGGCGAACCGATGTGATCCTTTTGCTCGGGGTTTCCGGGGCGCTGGCGCTGCCGCTGGTACGGGTATTCTCGCGCACCCGCATCGTCACCAATATCGACGGCATCGAATGGAAGCGCGAGAAATGGACGGGGCTTGCCCGCCTGATCCTACGCTTGTCCGAGCGCGCCGCCGTGCGCTGGTCCCATGTCGTCATCGCCGACAATGACGCGATCGCAGAGTATCTGCGCAAGACCTACGGTAGCGAATGTCATGTCATTGCTTATGGCGGCGATCATGCATTGACGGCAGAGCCCGTGGCCGATGATGCCATAAATTTACGATCATCTTACGCTCTTGCGCTCTGTCGCATCGAGCCTGAGAATAACATCGCCATGATCTTGGAGGCGTTCGCACAGATGCCGGACAGGCCGCTCGTCTTTGTCGGCAACTGGGACAAGAGCGAGTATGGCCGCGATTTACAGACGCGCTATAGCTACCACAGCAATATCCACCTGATCGGTCCAGTCTATGATGCCGGCCGGTTGCGCTGGATACGCAATGGTGCACGCGCATATATTCATGGGCATTCGGCTGGTGGCACCAATCCATCTCTTGTGGAAATGATGCATTTCGAAATTCCCGTCTTTGCCTATAGTTGCGATTTCAATCGTTACACCACGGAGAACATGGCCGCCTACTTTGAAAGCGCCGATGATCTAAGGACAAAGGTTGAAGGTATAATGGGTGCGCGTGAGAAAGACATTGCACGCAGCATGCGCGAAATCGCCAAACGGCGTTATACTTGGGACCATATAGGGCGCGCCTATTTTGAACTGATGAAACATGAATAGTTTCAATGGGTTCTTGACAACCACGCGGCTTTGATGATGTGATACTGAACTTTCATCCATTTGGGACCTGAACGCATTTGATGGATTCCTACTCAAGGTCGTTCATATCTGACCGAGACGAAACTTTTCAGAGCCACGGACCCTTCAAGACAATTCCCTTCAGCAGAGATTTAATCAATATGTGCCATGTGCTATGTACTACTATGCACGGAAAAGGTTGATTGTTTTTATGAGTGAAACTGGATTGAATGAAGCCGCCACGAACATTGCCACCGCATTGCAACGCCCTTCGTTGGCCCCGGTCTGGCTTACAGTTTTTGCCATCTGCCTCGACCTGCCGGTCTTCGCCACGGCCTTGTGGTTCGCACAATATGCCGCCGTCTCCCCATCTGACTTCGCGCCGCTTGGTGCGGCGAGCGTAGGATTCCTGGTTGCTGCTGCGTCAATCGGACTGCTGGCCTTGGGGGGAGGCTACAGACCAAACGTGATGCGAAAGCCCAAGCGCGCGATACTGGGTGCTTTCCTCGCCCTGGCCGGCCCGGTGACGCTGGCTGGAAGTCTGGCCGCCGATGCCTGGTCCGCCGAGTTTGCCAATTTCCTTCTCGTCAGTTTCCTGGCGCTTGCCTCTGTCATAGTTCCCCTGCGCCTGATCGAGACCCAGGTCGTTGCCTGGATTATCGATAGCGGGCTGATCCAGCGTCGTGCGGTCATTGCCGGAGGTGGAGAGCATGCCGAGAGGCTGATCCGTGGGCTGTCCGCACGCACGGAGAGTGATGTGCACCTCTACGGGATCTTTGATGATCGCGATGATGACCGTTCTCCGCCTCAAGTTATAGGAGTCCCGAAAATCGGCGGCTACGATGAGCTGATCGATTTCGCCCGACAGTCGGAAATCGACATGGTGATCATTTCGCTGCCACTGGAAGCCGAAGAGCGGATCAACTGGTTGATATCGAAGTTGAAGGTCTTGCCCGTCGAGATCCGACTATCGGCGTTCAGCCAGGATTACGCGTTCTCGCATAACGCGCGCGACCCGTTAATCTCCGCTATTCGAGGCACCTTCCCGGCAGATCGCCGTCTGATGAAGCGGGTTTTCGATATTGTATTTGCGACTCTGGCCCTGTTGATCGTCTGGCCGGTGATGCTTGCCGCAGCAATGGCAGTCTGGTTCGAAACCGGCGGGCCTATCCTCTTCAGGCAGAAGCGGCACGGATACAACGACCGCATCATCGATGTGCTGAAGTTTCGTTCGATGTATAACGAGACGATGGATCCCACGGCGCGCCGCGTCGTGATCCGTGATGATCCGCGTGTCACACGGGTCGGACGGGTTCTGCGGAGCAGCTCGATCGACGAGTTGCCGCAGCTGTTCAATGTGCTCTCAGGGGACTTGTCCCTGGTGGGGCCGCGGCCTCACGCAGTGGATGCACTTTCGAGCCGACAGGAGCGGTTTTCCAGTATCGTTGACGGCTACTCGGCCCGTCATCGCTTGCCGCCCGGTATCACCGGATGGGCTCAGATTCATGGGTTCCGGGGCGAGGTCGATGTGGCTTCAAAGCTCCAGGCCCGCTTCGAGCACGACCTCTACTATATCGAGAACTGGTCCATCTGGCTGGATCTGCTGATATTGCTGCGCACCCCGCCAAGCCTCTTGTGGAACCGCGTGGCATATTGAGTGCGGTTCGGAAATGTATGCCTGACAGGCGCTATCTTGTGTGTGTCATTGTGTGTGTCAGGCGACCTGACTCACTGCAATAACGGCGGCGGCGCGCACTGGCCAAACGGGTGACCAGAACATTTGTCACCGCGAAGAGCAGGCCGAATATCACCAGCGCGATCCATGCGGTGCGCGGATCCTGCGAAAGATAGACCCCGGCCACAACCGGCATCAGGATCATCGGGGCCAGGCAGAGCGTCGCCAGAGGGTTCGACAACCCGCGTCGCGTGCCGCCCAGCAACACGATCTCGATGCAGCGGCGCATCTTCTGATGCAGGTGCATGCGGTCAGGCTCGAACACCGGGGCACGGCGCAGCACGCGCCGCGTGATCGAGTGGAACGTGTCGGCAAACGGCCAGAACAGGATCAGCAGCAACGCGGGCACCGCGATATCGGGCGTGCGCCAGGCCAGCAGGATCGCGATCCAGATCAGCATGTGACCGACCCCGTAAGATCCGGCATCGCCCATGAAAACCGTGCCGAACGGCCAGTTCAGCAGCAGAAACCCGGCCATCGCGGCCGCCAGCAGGGCTGCGATCAGGGCAAGATCCCTGTCGCCCGCCTCCTGCGCCAGCAGCGTCAGCCCGACGGCCGCCGAAAGGATCACCGTCGTCGCCAACCCGTTCATCCCGTCCACCAGATTGGTTGCGTGACAGAACCCGCCCGAAAGCGCGATGGTCAGCATCACAGCCGCAGGCGCGAACGCCATCACCAGATCGAGCCCGAACAGATCCGCCCGCACCACCCAGGTTCCAAGCAGGACAACCGCGAGCACTGCGGACACACAGGCCGCGGCCAGTCGGCGCAGCGGCGAGACGAGAAAGCCCATATCCTCGCTCAGCCCCGCCAGCAGGGCCGGACCAGCCGACAGGATCAAGGAGACAGGCAAGGCCGTATCCTGCCATGTCCCGACAGCCATCCCCGCAGCAAGACCGATAAAGATCGCCACACCGCCCAACCTGAGCGGATCCCCGACATGCGACGCCTGGACGGCGCCTGCATCTTCACGGTCACGCATCAGACGCGATAATGGACCACGCGCCAGAATCAACAGCAGCCCGGCCATTACGGTGACCGCCGCAGATGTCAGGATCCGCAGGTCAACATTCTGGAGCGTTCCGGTCGCATCGAGGCCAAGATTGAAAAGCGCGACCATGATAAATAGTCCTTGGTATTGATCCAGATGATGGGACAGCTCATCCCAAGACCTAGATTTCTATCTCGTAATTCGGCCGCATCAGACTTTCAATCGCCATTCCTTGATGGCTTTCCGGTTTGCGCACATTTTCTTGGACGCTGCCCCTATTCTGAACAC
>Ga0136557_1000774_pt1 | contig 23089 bp, 16 predicted proteins | sample AntRauTorckE6832_FD_104796 | JGI IMG/M metagenome (GOLD analysis project Ga0136557, IMG submission 104796) | Saline lake microbial communities from Rauer Islands, Antarctica - Metagenome Torckler E6 #832 | ecosystem: Environmental > Aquatic > Non-marine Saline and Alkaline > Saline | place...
ACCTCATTTGAGCCTGCAGATGCAAACGCCAAATCAGGTCCATAAAAAAGCCGAAGAAGTACCACTCCTCCGGCTTAATTAAAATCACCTAAAATCTGTCAACATATTTTAGGACGAGACACATAAATCATATCTTTGCCCTCATGATGTACGATTTCACAATTGTTGGGGCCGGAATAGTAGGTCTCTCTACGGCTTATAAATTATCACTGAAATACCCTGAAGCTAAGATCCTTGTATTAGAGAAAGAGGATCGGGTAGCGGCTCATCAAACAGGGAAGAATTCAGGGGTTATTCATTCAGGAATCTATTATAAACCGGGAAGCTATAAAGCCCGTAACTGTGTGGATGGAAGGCATCAGCTGGTAGATTTTTGTAAAGAACATGATGTAGCTATTGATGTGTGTGGGAAAGTGATTGTGGCTACCGATGATTCAGAAATCCCCAAGTTGAAAGAGATCTACCAACGCGGTCTTCAGAATGAGATCGAAGGAATTAAAATGATCGACGCCGCCCGACTCAAAGAGCTTGAGCCTCATGTAAACGGAGTAGGGGCTATTCACGTGCCTTGTGCAGGTATTGTGGATTATGCAGGAATGTGCCGGGTTTTGATGAAATTGCTTGAAGAAGGAAATGGGAAGGTTCAATTCAACAGTGCGGTAACGAATATATCTAACAAAAGCGATGAAGTTGTGGTAGAAGCAGGAGGTGAGAAAATTCATACTCAGTTTCTGGTGAATTGTGCCGGCTTATATTCAGATCATGTCGCAAAAAATGCAGGTGTTCACTCCCCGGTTAAGATCGTCCCGTTCAAAGGAGAGTATTACGAGCTGAAGCCGGAGGCTGAATACTTAGTGAATGACCTGATCTATCCGTTACCCAATCCGGAATTTCCATTTCTTGGAGTTCATTTTACGCGAATGGCTCTGGGCGGAATTGAATGTGGGCCCAATGCCGTATTCGCTTTCAAAAGGGAAGGATATAAAAAGCTTTCCTTCAATCTGAAAGAAACTACAGAGACGTTCAACTTCCCGGGCTTTTGGAAAATGGCTAAAGAGCACTGGCGAATGGGACTGGATGAATACAAGCGTTCATTTTCTAAAAAAGCCTTTGTAAAGGGATTACAGAAATTGATTCCTGACGTGCGCGAAGAACATCTTAAAGTTTCTCCCTCAGGTATCCGGGCAATGGCACTTCAACCCAATGGAGAGATCCTGGATGATTTTTATTTCGAAGTCGCAGATCGGCAGATCCATGTGCTGAACGCCCCAAGTCCTGCCGCTACTGCCGGACTTGCTATCGGAGATGAGATAGTGAAAAAAGTGGAAGCTAATTTCTCTTTTAACAAAATGAATTGATTTGGATTTAGGGTCGATATGTGGGTGTATAAGAGTAAAGATGCTTTATTCGCCACATACACCCCGCGTAATTTTAGTTTGCTAAAATTACTGCACCTTCCTCTAGGGAGGACTTTTCGGGGTTATATTTAATTTTTGAATTTAATTCTATCTCAGAACTTAATCTAACAACGGAAAGTCTCTCCTTGAGGAGAGATCAATAAATCAGTTGTCCCTGATTTGTTGTGAGAGGTGTTGGTGACTGCATGTTAATTTAGTTGGAGCTATTAGAACAAACATTTCACTTATTTTTTCGTACTGTTGAAACGTGGTTTAGAATAGTTCAACTCTTTAAGTAATTACTGCTATGCGATCATTAGTTATTATACTCTTGTCAATGTTCTGTTATTTTTCAGTTAATGCCCAAACATCCATTTCAGGAGATTGGGAAGGAGCGATCAATATTCAGGGACAGCAATTAAAGATTATTTTCCATGTGGAAGGAGAACTGGGTAATTACTCGGGTACATTAGATATTCCCCAGCAGGGGGCAATGGGTTTAAATCTAACGAGGGCAGAACAAAAATCAGATTCTGTATTCTTTACCTTTTTTACGGGGCAGGGAAATGGAGATTTTAAAGGAATATTGGAATCCGACAGTTTGATCACAGGAACATACACGCAGGGTGCGGCCGCGTTTCCGTTTGAGGTTAAAAAACAAAGATCGATAAGTGAGCCTGAAGCTGTGCTTGGTGAAGGGAAAGAGCTCATTATTTCCACCGAAACAGTTGAAATTGGAGGAACCTTGGTCACTCCTGAAAATTCAGAAAACACCCCCCTGGTGATCATGATCTCAGGAAGCGGAGCACAAGACCGTAATTCGGAAGTATTGGGATTCAAGATCTTTGCGGAAATAGCGGAATATCTCCAGCAGCAGGGGATATCCAGCTTTCGATATGATGACCGGCAAGTTGGAAAATCAACAGGAGCTTTTTCAGATGCCACACTTAATATGCTGGCAAGTGATGTAAAGGCGATTATTGATTATCTGAATAATATTGAAGGTGAATCTTTTTCAGAAATCATAATTTTAGGGCATAGCCAAGGTGGCGTTGTTGCCGGTAAAGTAGCAGATGAGAATCAAGAGATCGAGCAACTCATCCTGATGGCATCAACCGGAGTAAGTTTGAAGGAAGTTCTTCGATTTCAGGTGGAACAGGCATATGGGCAAGGAATTTATTCTGAGCAAGCCGTACAGACAGAGATACAGTTACGGGAAGAACTGATGGTGGCGATCCGGGATGATGAGAATATTGAAACGGCGAAACAGAATTATATCGCACAATACAGAGGTATGATCGAAGCATTGCCTGAAACTCAAAAAGCAGGCATTCCGGATATTGATGCTTTGGTAAATAGGCAGGCGGATCAGTTGGTGGCGGTCTTTGGCTCACCCCAAACAAAGTCGTTGTTATTTTATGATCCATCAGAAGATCTCAAAGAAATAGATATTCCGGTTTTGGTATTATTTGGAGGAAAAGATACGCAGGTGACCGAAGAACTAAATCGAATGCCTATTGAAGAGGCACTTAAAGAATCGGGGACGGAGTATGAAGTAAGGGTGTTTTCGGAAGCCAACCATTTATTTCAGAAAGCAAACAGTGGGCAAGTTTCTGAATACGCTACGTTGGAAAAAAAATTCGTTGATGGATTTTTGGGATATGTAGCTGAATGGATATTGAATAATTAAAGAGAATAAACAACTGGCTAAAAAAGGGATTTAAAATCTATATAGCGATGGCTGCCGAGCATTAATTTACTACTTACACCCTCCGCCTATTTTGATGAGTCAAAATAGTTACATCTCCCTCGATGGAGGGCTATCCGTGGTAGAATTCTGCTGTCGAAACTTGATCAGGTTTAGGATGTTATATTCTACTTCGGAAAGTCTCTCCTTGAGGAGAGATCAATAAATCAGTTGTTCCTGATTTGTTGTGAGAGGTGATAGTGACTGCAAGCAGCTTAACCAAATACCTTCTAAAAAATTCTTCCAATTCACCGTTGAATTTATCCGGAATTAACCTCAAACTATTGCCTTAATTCAGCAGGAGCTTTTTTGATTCAACGAGATCTACTTACCCGTCAATTATATGCACAGGATGCTTCCATGTATGAGGAAGTGCCGGAAGGAGTTTCATTCCCTAAGTCAATAGATGATATTCAGGCCTTGGTCAGGCATGCCAAAGAACACAAGCTTCCAATAACAGCGCGCAGTGCGGGTACAAGTCTTGCGGGACAAACAACCGGTGGCGGGGTCATTATGGATGTATCACGGCATATGGATCAGATCTTGAATTTAGATCCTGAAGCTGAAATGGCCCACATTCAGCCCGGGGTGATAAGAGATACGCTAAACCGGGAAGCCGGAAAACACCAGCTTCTTTTTGGTCCGGATACCGCCACAACGAACCGCTGTATGATGGGTGGGATGATCGGGAATAATTCCTCCGGTTCTTTTTCGATCAAGTATCAAACAACTCGAGAGCATATCCTGGAAATTGAAGCAGTACTTAGCGATGGATCGGTTGCGATCTTCAAGCCGCTAACTGCCGAAGAGGTGGAAGCGAAGAAAGAGCTAGATAATCTGGAGGGCTACATTTACCGTTCCATACTGAAATTGCTGGAACGTAATCGGGACTTGATCGAGAAAAGCTATCCCCATAAAGATATCATCCGCAGGAATACCGGATATGCTTTGGATAAAATGCTTGAGATGCAGCCCTTCAACCCGATGGGGCGAAAATTCAATTTGTGTGAATTATTGTGTGGAAGTGAAGGAACGCTGGCAATGACGGCTTCTGCAAAATTAAATCTGGTGCCAAAAGATAAGCACCAGCTGGTGGTAGTTCCCCAGTTTGACTCACTCGAAGAAACCATGAGGGCGGCTGTTGAGATCGTAGGATTTCAGCCGGCGGCGGTAGAGTTGGTAGATCATATAATCATGGATGCTACCAAAGGAAATATTGAGCAGAGGAAGAACCGATTTTTCCTGGAAGGCGAACCGCGATATATTTTGATCACTCAGTTTGAAGGAAATGATCAGGATGAACTTCATGAAAAAGCGCAAGAGCTTGCATCAGCATTAAAAGAGAAATCGCTGGGATACGCTTATCCGGTCATCACTGACTCTGATAAAATGAAACAGGTCTGGGAGCTTCGTAAAGCTGGTTTAGGCTTGCTTATGGGCTTAGGGAAAGATGGCCGTTCGCCTTCTTTTTGTGAGGATACGGCTGTTCGGGTTCAGGACCTTCCGGAGTATGTGAAGGAATTTCGTGCCATTCTGGAAAAACATAATACCGACTGTGTGTTTTATGCACATGCTTCTGTGGGAGAATTACATCTGCGTCCGCAGATCGATATAAACACCGAGTCAGGTTTGGCAACCATGAAAACCATGGCAGGGGAAATTGCTGACTTGGTGAAAAAATACAACGGTTCCCTTTCCGGTGAGCATGGAGATGGCCGGGTTCGCGCGCCTTATATCCGTAAAATTTTAGGGGAGGAAATGCTCCCGGTCTTACAACAGGTAAAAGAGATCTGGGATCCCGAATACATCTTCAATCCCGGTAAGATCGTCAAACCCAAACCCATTGATCAGGATCTGAGGTTTTCTCCAGCTTATAAAAAACCGGGACCCGAAACGATATTTTCATGGCGAAAAGAAGGCGATTTTGGGAGTGCCATGGAGTTGTGTAATGGGGCGGGCGTTTGTAGAAAACTGGCGGAAAGCGGCGGAACTATGTGTCCGTCTTACATGGCTACCAAAGATGAGAAAGACAGCACGCGGGGTCGTGCAAATGTATTTCGACAGGTTTTTGCAGGAGAAGATCCACAAGGCTACAGATCAGAAGAACTTAAAGGAGCACTTGATCTTTGCCTGAGCTGTAAAGCCTGCAAAAGTGAATGCCCGGCCAACGTGGATATGGCCAAAATGAAGGCCGAATTCATGAATGGATGGCATCAGGAGAAAGGCTCAAGCCTTAAAGAACGGTTCTTTTCGGATGCTGGAAAGTTATTTCCCCTGGCATCACTCACCCCCGGAATTGCCAATAAAGTGGCAGGATCAAAGGCCGGAAAATGGGTGTTCGAGAATTTTTTTGGGATAGATGCCCGCCGGGACCTTCCAAAGTTTGCCCCGAAAACGTTTCGTTCTTTATTCAAAAAGCATCAACAAAACGGAGTCTTAAAATCAGACCAAAAAGTGGTTCTGTTTGTGGATCTGTTTACCAATTATAACGATCCAAAGATAGGGATGGATGCGGTAGCGGTGTTGGAGAAAATGGGTTTTGAAGTTGTTGTTCCAAAAGCGATGGAAACAGGTCGGCCTCAGCTTTCCAAAGGATTTTTAAAGGAAGCCAAGTTTATCGCAAAAAAAGTACTTGCTGAATTTGAGGAATATGTGGTAGCCGAAATCCCTGTCATTGGAATCGAACCCTCTGAGATACTGACCCTGCGTGATGAATTTTTGGAGCTCTGCGATTCGGAGCAGTTGCCTTTGGCTAATAAATTGGCTCAACTGTCTTTCACATTTGAGGAATTTGTAGCGAATCACAAAGATCGAATTCCGGTTCCCGGCTCAACTCAAAAAGTGATGCTACACGGACATTGCCATGCCAAGGCCTTGGTTGGAAATGAGCCTACGGTTGCAGCTTTGGAATCGGCGGGGTATGACGTGGAGGTACTGCAAACAGGTTGCTGCGGAATGGCTGGTAGCTTCGGCTATGAGAAAGATCACTATAACATTTCGCAGGATATCGGCGAATTGGTGTTATTTCCTGCGCTTCGTAAGAATCAGGTTAATGAGGTCTGTGCTCCGGGTTTTTCTTGTCGCCATCAAATTAAAGACGGTGTGGACATGGAAGCTCTTCATCCTGCATCATTGATTGCCAAAGCAATTTCTTAAAACTATAAGGCAACCATTTTCCTTTTAAGGATGTATTGGCAGATAGTGGTGAGTATATTTTCATCATGCTATCTTAATTAAAAAAATAGAAGAGGAAGCCAATGCGAAAAAAGATACTACTACATATATTTTTTCTTTCAGTTGCCTTAAGTCCAATATTCACTTTAGCACAAGTAGACTATGAAAGCGAGATCCAACCTATTTTTAGTTCCAATTGTATTGCTTGCCATGGTGGACAAAATGGAGTAACCTTGTCTAGTTATGATGCTGTTATGAGCAGTGTTGGGCAGCAGTATCAAACAGAAGTTGTTGTACCGAACAATCCTGATAATAGTCCATTAGTTGACAAAATTTCGAATAGTAATCCTGAATTTGGGCAGCGCATGCCCCTAGGCGGTCCATATCTTTCAAGTCAGGAAATAAATTTAATTCGGCAGTGGATCTCAGAAGGCGCAAATGAAATGGCAACCTCAAATGAGGTAATTACGGAACTGCCTGATGGATTTAAGCTGAAGGGCAATTACCCTAATCCCTTTAACCCCACAACAGTTATCTCTTTTGAGGTTCCTGAACCCGTTAAATACCAAATTAAACTATACACAACACATGGGGTTTTGCTAAAAGAATTTTTGGGTTTTACTTCATCAGGAAACACCTCGGTACAAATTGATTTTAGTGGACAGTCATCAGGGGTGTACTTTTATCAGATAAGTGTGACATCAGGCAATAGAAAATACCTGCTTGGCTCAAAAAAGATGACGTTGGTTAAGTAAAAAGGGTTTAAGGTGTAAGAAGCAAGTTTCAAGGTGCAAGAATAGATCCTTAAACCTAACACCTTGTACCTTGAGCCTTATATCTAAAATCTAATTCCTAAACGTATTCCTTTCGATCAATTCCCGTGCGCTGGTCAGTGTGGAATTGGTGATCTCGGAACCACTCATCAGGCTGGCGATCTCACGAATATGTTCTTCATCGGAAAGAGGAATGATCTGGGTTACCGTTCGTTCGCCTTCTTCAGCTTTGGCTACTTTATAGTGTTTGTGGGCTTGGCTCGCAATTTGCGGCTGATGTGTGATGGCAATGATCTGACAGTGTTCCGATAACTTCCGCATAGAAGCACCCACTTTTTCTGATATCTCTCCGCTGATCCCGGTATCAATTTCATCAAAGATCATTACTGGCAGGCTCTGCTCCTTGGCAAGAATAGATTTCAGTGCCAGCATCACGCGGCTGATCTCACCACCGGAGGCAATTTTAGCCAGCGGCTTGGGCTCTTCCCCTTTGTTAGTAGAAATGTACATGCAAACGTCATCACAGCCTGTTTCAGTGCAGTCGATAGTTTTGCCTTGAACTTCAATCCAACCCTTGTCAGAGAGGAGCCAGTCTACACGCACATCTAATTTTGAATGCGGAATGCCTACTTTTGCCAATTCCTGCTGAATTTGATGTGCCAGCTTTTTCCCGATCTTTAGGCGGGTTTTGTGAAGAGAGATCGCGTGTTCTTTCAGAACTGCAGCCTGTGTGGATATGGATTCACTCAGTTTCTCGATTTCCAGATCAAAATTATCGGCGATGGAAAGCTCACGTTTAATTTCATTCAGGTAGCTGATAAGTTCCGGAAGATCCCGCTGATATTTCTTTTGAAGCCGGTTCAACTCCGACTGTCGCTGACGTAATTCCTCTAATCTTTTCGGGTTGAATTCGATGCTGTTTCTATAACGCTCAGCAAAAGCAATGGCTTCATTGATACTTACCCGGGCTGCATTAATTTCCTTCAGATAATTTTCAAACTCCGGCTCGATGTGGGTGAGATCTTCCAGGTTTAATTTCAGGAAGTTGAGTAACTGAATGATATTTCCATCATCAGATTCCTCCATTTCAGAAATGGCCCCAGCTTTTTGGTCGAGTACTTCAGCGTTATCCAGCAGGTTCATTTCTGATTTCAGCTGTTCGAGGTCGATTTCATCAAGTCGGGCTTCTTGAAGTTCTTGCACCTGAAAGCGGTATAGCTCGGTTTTCTCCTGAAGCTCGTGTTCTCTTTTCTTTAGTGCACGAAGTTCTTTTTGCAGCTCCGTCATCTTTTTGTACTCAGCCTTATAACCGTTCAGAATAGGCTCCACTTCCCCAAATCCGTCAATAACGCCAAGATGATTTTCTTCTTTCAGTAATAGTTGATGATCGTGTTGTCCGTGGAGGTCAACCAGCAGATCTCCGGCGGCTTTCAGCACGCTGATGTTTACCGGGGTATCGTTTATAAATGCACGACTTCCGGTGTTTCTTATCTCCCGCCGAAGGATCAGATACTCACTAAATTCTACCTCATTTTCTTCTAACAGCATTTTTAACTCTTTCTCTTCTCCAACCCGAATGGTAGCTTCAGAAATAGCCTTTTCAGTTCCCTGACGAATGACTTCCGTATCAGCACGTTCGCCTAAGATCATATTCAGCGCCCCAATAATTATAGACTTACCAGCACCGGTCTGCCCGGTCAGAATATTCAGTCCCTCCTCAAACTCAACTTCCAGCTCATCGATGAGGGCGAAGTCTTTTATGTACAAAGATTTTATCATGGAAAATGGGAATTTTGAATGTTGAATTATGAAAGGTTGGAATTTTAAATGTTAAATGCTAAGTGTTAAATGGTCTTTGTGTATTTTTTTGTGCAGTCTTAACAATAGCAGTTAAAATTTTTATCAATTCAGTTACATCACTTATATATTTTGAATAGTTCAATTCCACAATTTGGCTCTTATCTAACAACTTCAACCAATACCGGGTTTCTCTGGCTTCTTTTGATGAGATGGTCATTTTGTATGCAAAATCTTTTTTAGTGGTAGCAGCACTCGCTTCCTCAACATTGGCTCCTATACTGGTTGCAGAACGTAGTAATTGTTTAGAAAGAACATATTCTCTTTGCTCTACGAGTATTTTATAAAGCTCAATAATTGATAAAGCAAAATTAAAACTTTTATCCAAGATCACGTTTTCGGATTTCATAGCGTACCCATTTAAAATTTAAAACTAAACATTTAACACTAGTAAGAGCGATGAAAAATGAATTCCTTACAAAAAATCTTCTGAAGCAAAACAAAGCTTAAATCTGCTTACCTTTGGGATATGGAAAAGAAAGCCGGAAAAGACCGAAAGTCGACAATCTACGAACATGCCGTTCCCGAAGGGCAAAATAGTGATATCCGTTTGGATAAATATATTACCTCCTTTGTAGAAAATGCATCCCGAACCAAAGTTCAGGAAGCCATTAAAGACGGGTACGTTGTAGTGAATGGGAAAAAAGAGAAACCTTCGTATATCATGCAGCCGGGAGATGAGATCTTTATCGAACTTCCAAAAGCTCCACCGCCGGAGGCCAAGCCCGAAGAGATGGAGCTGAATATCGTGCATGAGGATGACGATATCATCATCGTAAACAAAGACGCAGATATGGTGGTGCATCCGGCCTATGGAAACTGGACGGGTACACTGGTAAACGGATTGATGTATCACGTAGATGAACTCGCTGGCGAAGATGAAGATGAAAACTTGCGACCCGGAATTGTACATCGATTGGATAAAGACACCAGTGGTTTGTTGGTAGTGGCCAAAAATGAAGAAACACTTGCCAAGCTTAGCGGACTCTTCCAGGAAAAAGATGTTGAACGTACGTACTGGGCCATAGTATGGGGGACTCCCGATGAAGAAGGTACCATCGAAGGGGATATTGGCCGGTCCAAAAGAGACCGAAAACTTATGACGGTAAAACCGGAAGGAAAGGGTAAACATGCCGTCACCCATTACAAAGTGCTTGAGTATTTTGATTATCTGAGTTTGGTAGAGGTCAAGCTGGAAACCGGACGAACTCATCAGATCCGTGTTCACTTTGCTCATATGGGTAATCATGTTTTTGGAGACCCAACCTATGGAGGGACTTCCGTTCGTTACGGTCCCAACACCGGCTCTCGAAAGTCCATGTTTCATAACCTGATCACAGGGCTGGGACGACAAGCTCTCCATGCCAAAACCTTGGGATTCGAACATCCAAAAACTGGAGAAATGGTGCGATTTGACTCAGAACTTCCGGATGATTTTCAGCACGTACTTACTATGTTAAGGGAAAATTGTAAAGAAGAATATTAAGAGCTGAGTCTACAAAATTTGTAAGGATTCGGTTTTTCATCGCTCTAACTAATAAAGAATTCAGAATATAATGGATTAGAACGATGAGAAAACCGGCCAAGACTTTCCGTGATTTGATCGTGTGGCAGAAAGCACACGAATTTGTATTGAATACATATAAATACACTAATAATTTTCCTAAGCATGAACTATATGGGTTAAGCTCTCAATTTAGAAGAGCGGCTGTATCCATTCCTGCAAATATTGCAGAGGGATTTAAAAAACGCGGTCCAAGAGATACCATGCGGTTTTTGAATATCTCACATGGCTCATTAGAAGAGTGCAGATACTACATCATCCTTGCAAAAGACTTAAAATATGGTAATTCAGATCACTTGAATGATTTACTGGAAGAAGTAAGTCGTTTGCTTGATGGCTACTACGAAGCCATTTTGAATTCTTTAAATACTCACAAATTCACTGACACACAGAAAACTGTCTATTAATTCCATTACATTTAACATATGACATTACTGATATTCTACTTAGTACTAGCCATCGGCGTTTCATTTCTCTGTTCTATTCTTGAAGCGGTATTGCTTTCGATCTCGCCCTCTTTTGTGGCAGTTTCAGAAAAGAAAAATCCGACCACCGGTAAACTCCTTAAAGATCTGAAGAAGGATATAGACCGGCCCTTATCGGCCATTTTAACACTGAATACCATTGCACATACGGTGGGAGCAGCAGGGGTTGGTGCTCAGGCACAAGTGGTTTTTGGAAATTCCTATGTGAGTATTACTTCCGCAGTTTTGACACTGGCCATCCTGATCTTTTCGGAGATCATCCCCAAAACACTTGGAGCTACCTACTGGAAAGGATTGGCCGGATTTACAGCACGGACTACAAAACTACTTATTTATGTGACTTATCCATTGGTGTTGCTTTCACAGTGGATCACAAAGCTCATGTCTAGCGGAGAAAGTGGGCCTACCGTAAGCCGGGAAGAATTCAGTGCCATGGCAGAACTAGGTTTTGAGGAGGGAATTTTTGAAGAAGGTGAGTCCAATATTTTTAAAAACCTGATCCGTTTCCGTTCTCTTCGCGTTAAAGATATCATGACTCCGCGTATTGTGGTCGTAAAGTTTCAGGAAGATCGAAGCATTGAAGAGATCCTTGAGCACAAAGATGAACTTCGGGTTTCGCGAATGCCGGTTTATGGGGAGAATGAGGAGGATATTACGGGATACATTCTCAAAAACGACCTGTACTACAATCTTTCCAAGGGGGAGGGGGATAAGCTATTAAAGGACATAAAGCGTGAAGTTTTGATTCTTCCCGAGACCATTTCCCTGAAAACTCTGTTTGAACGTTTGCTCGAGAAACAGGATCATATCGCTGTGGTGGTAGATGAATATGGAGGCTTTTCCGGTGTGGTAACTATGGAAGACGTGGTCGAAACCTTGCTTGGCATGGAGATCGTAGATGAAATTGATGCCATCGAAGACATGCAAAAACTAGCCAGACAAAAATGGAGAGAACGAGCCAAGCGACTAGGAATCGTTATTCCTGATAAATTGAAAGAACCGACGGCACCAAAAGAGGCCGACCAATCAAAATAAATTTTTGTGAACTTTACGTGCAGTTTCTATCAGTATTTCGTCTTCCATTACAACATTTAAAATTCTCTTTTCTTTGGTGAAAGAGATCATATTCACCTGAGTCTTTCCCAGAGATTTGAAGATCAGATCTGTGAGCATTTTTGCGGAAGTGATGGAGCAGCCGATCAGGGTTAGTAACCCTTTTTCTTTTTCAATGGTTACGGTGCCAATCTCGATGAACTCTTTTGATAATTCATTCAACACTTCAGTATCCGAAAGCGCAATGGTTACCGAGGCTTCGGTAGTATTGACGGCATCAACGGCTAAGCGATGTTTCTCCAGTACAGAAAATACTTTTGTTAAAAAAGAGTAGCCCATCACGGTTTCGTATGCGCTGATGGTTACGGTCGCCATATTTTGTTTGAAGGAAAGCGCGAGAACGTCAAGGTCATGTTTTGAGTCACGAATGATCTTGGTTCCTTCATCATCAGGCTTGAACATATTCTTCACGTACACCGGGATATTTCTTTCCTGGGCAGGTTTTAAGGTAGAAGGGTGAAGAACTTTGGCCCCAAAATAAGCCATCTCCGTAGCATCAAAATAACTCATTTCGGAGATCGGTTTGGCTTCGGGAATGAAACGGGGGTCACCGGTATAAACGCCACTCACATCAGTCCAGATCTCAATAGTTTGAGCGCCGATGGCTCCGCCTATCAAACTGGCAGAATAATCCGAACCTTCAAATCCTAAAGTGGTGATGGTCTTGTCTTTTGACTCTCCGTAGAACCCGCCAATAATGGGAGTAAATCCACTTTCGAGAACGGTTTCCAGCGAACCGCAATGCTGATTGATCAATAGCCGGTTAGGATTTGCTTTGCCATATTCAGAATCTGTTTTGATCAGTTTTCGAGCCTCAATGTGCTGAGTCATCATATCCAGCGCCAGTCCACATTGTGCGAGTAAATAAGAAGAGATCTGTTCCCCCATCGAAGAAATAGCATCCCTCATTTGGGGTGAAAGTGTTCCCTGCCGTTGGGTGTAGGTAAGAAGTTTATTCAGCTTACCTATCTTAGCTTCAGTGTTTTTGGCACAGCTGTCTTTGATGAGCTTATTCTTGGCATGGGGATTTTCCTCCAGGAAATCAGAAACGATCTTATTATGGCGTTCTTTAATGGAGGATGAAATTTCGAGCGCCTCATCCAGATTTCCCTTGGCTGCCAGGCTTCCGGCTTCTACCAGCTGACGGGTAGTCCGAGCCGTCGCCGAAACCACAACAACCGGATATTCATAGTTGTTGATGATGTTCAAAACCTGCTTCCATGTTTTATGATCGGCCATGGAGGTGCCGCCAAACTTAAGTACGTTGATCTGCATAAATAGTCTTCTTGAAAATGAAGGCGGAAAATAAGGGGAATCTTAGCCTATTCCATGCAAAATCCTGAATTAAGTTCCGGGGTGTTTGCCAAAAAATCTCTAAAACACGAAATTTTCTAAGTTGTTAAAGAAGAGTCTTTGCGAGGAGTCCAATATGTTTGCGGTGGGTTTACTCAATACATAGCTCAGGCTATGTATTGCTATCCCGGAATCTCCAGCTTCCCGTGCCCCGTTGCTAGTAATGGGCTCACTTTTCTTTTGGACCGCCAAAAGAAACAAAAGCTCCCGGCTGCGAAAAAAGAACTAAAGCTGGCTACACTCCGCTAAAAGAAATCAATGCTCCTTCACGATCGGAGATTGATTCTTAGTTGGTCAGCGGTATGATTTCTTTCTTTACGCTTCACTCCGTCATCTTCTTAACGCTCTTCTTTCTAAGGCCGATGAAAACCGAACAAAGAACATTCAACTTCCAGCAAGAAAGTTGTTGAGAGACAGAGATGCAACATTTCCGCGATCATCCGCTCGATCCGTGTCATCTGCGTTCCATTTCGTGACTCACCCAAAGAAACGGTATCTTTCCTTTATGGAAAAAGAATCTCTACAAGTTGCCGTGATCGGTGGGGGAGCAGCGGGTTTTTTTGGAGCTATTTCAGCCAAAACCCATCACCCCGAAGCTAAAGTAACTATTTATGAAAAGTCGGATAAATTGCTTTCCAAAGTTCGGATTTCCGGCGGAGGAAGGTGCAATGTAACCCATCACTGTTTTGATATCCGGGAGCTGGTGAAGTTTTATCCCCGTGGAGAGCGTCCTCTTAAAAAAGCATTTGGAATGTTTTCTCCAACTGATACGGTGCAGTGGTTTGAAAGTCGAGGGGTGAAGTTGAAGACTGAAGCTGATGGACGCATGTTCCCTACCACTGATGATTCCCAAACTATCATTAATTGTTTGATGCAGGAATGCCAGAAGCTAGGAATTGGGATCAAGATGAAATCAAATATCAAAAGACTGAAGTATGTTGATGATGGGTACGAATTGGGATTTCATCGTGGTGGAAAGGTGAAGGCCGATAAAGTGATCGTAGCAACGGGTGGAAGTCCGCGCGAGAAAGGGTTTGACTGGCTGCGTGAATTAGGTCATGAGATCGAGGAGCCGGTACCGTCACTTTTTACCTTCAATATGCCCGGCGAACAGATCAAGGAACTAATGGGGGTAGTAGCCAAGCCGGTATCGGTCAAGATCATGGGATCAAAACTACAAAGCAGTGGTCCGCTGTTGATCACGCATTGGGGAATGAGTGGCCCGGCAATTTTGAAATTATCAGCATTCGGAGCGAGAGAGCTACACGATAAGGACTACAATTTTAAAGCACTGGTAAACTGGACGGGCGAGCGAACCGAGCAGGAAGTACGGGACATCCTTAAGAATGTGGAAGTTGATAACGGAATGAAGAAGATCCCGAACGTAAACCCTTTTGAACTGCCCGGAAGATTATGGGAATTTCTGCTCAATAAACTGGAGCTGGGTGATGAAATGATCTGGCAAAATATGGGTAAGAAGAACATCAATCGTCTGGTGCATTTATTGACCAATGATGAGTATCAGGTAGAAGGGAAAACAACTTTTAAGGAAGAGTTCGTGACTTGTGGAGGGATCAGCCTTCAGGATGTGGACATGAAAACCATGCAAAGCCGAAGATCACCAAATCTCTACTTTGCCGGTGAAGTGTTGGATATCGATGGAGTTACAGGCGGGTTCAACTTCCAGGCTGCATGGACTGCGGGGTTTATTGCCGGGATGCTTAAGTAACGCGAATTCGAGATAAGAATAAATCATTCATTAAGATATGGAGTCATTTTGCGGCGTATGCCCGAAATCTAATAGGTTGATATGATTCAACTGTTGATTGAGTGTAAAATATCAGCTTCCCGTGCCCGCATCGTATTACTTGAAAAGTCTGTGACTTTTATTATGCTTGGGGAAAGTCGATATACTCTGGTAAACTGTATTTAGTCCCCTTACTTTTGTCTTGATACAAAAGTAACAAAAGATCAAGGCGGTAGAAAAAAGAGCTAAAGCTGACATCATTTCGCTAAAAGAAATCAATGCTCCTTCACGCTCAGAAATTGCTTCATAGTTTTACAGCGGTATAATTTCTTTCTTTACGCTTCATTCGTCATCTTTTTAACGCTCTTTTTTCTAAGGCCGATGAGAGCATCCGAATAAAAAACATTCAAGTCCAGATTGCCTGGACTACGGGGTTTATAGCCGGAAAATTAGATTAATTTGAGGAAATAAATTACCTTCATGTAGGTTATACTACAAAAAGGAGAAATTATGAGTGTAATGAGTATCAGAATCCCCGATGAAAAGAGAAAGAAACTAAAGGCGGTGGCTTCTTTAGAAGGTAAATCAATGAGTAGTTTAGTAAGCGAACTAATTGACGACTACGTAGATGAAGCTATGGAGAGACTTGGGGAAGAGCATGATTTAACGGAGATCATGAAGGTTAGCGAACCTTCCTTTTCCGAGTGGGACAATGAAGAGGATGAGGTTTATAATGACCTATAACCGCTGGGATATCGTTCTTTTACCTTTCCCATTTACTGATCTGAGTGCAACAAAGAAAAGGCCGGCTTTGGTAATATCACCAAGGGAATATAATTCCGGTCCTGATGTGTTGGTGATGTTTGTTACGAGTAATCTGAAAGCAAAAGCCAAGATGGGAGATTATATTCTTACGGAATGGGAAAAAGCCGGACTGCCCAAGCCCTCAATGACTCGCATGAAGTTTGCAACGATTGACAGGAATCTGATCATTAAGAAAATTGCTGCCTTGACGGAAAATGATAAATCAGCATTAAAAAATGAACTGCAGACATTTTTAGATCTTTAGCCCGGAAAACTTAGAGTAATTTAAAATTCATAAAGTAGAATTTTTTACTATTCAACCTCATCAGAATAAACCGTCGGATTAGCCTCTCTCAAATTATAAGCACTGCGCATCACTTCTCCATAAGCGCCTGCGCTGCGTATGGCGACCAGATCCCCGCGTTTAACTTCCGGAATCGAAATGTCTTTTCGGAAAGTGTCCGAACTTTCGCAGATAGGGCCAACTACATCGTATTCTTTTTCAGACCTTGAACTGGTCAATACATCAATTCGATGGGCTGCCTGATAAAGGGCAGGACGAATAAGCTCGGTCATGCCGGCATCTACGATCGCGAAGTTTTTGGTCTGCCCATATTTGGTATATAGAACTTTGCTGATCAAGCTACCGCACTGGCCAACCACCGACCTCCCTAGTTCAAAATGCAGTTGCTGATGATCTTTCAGCTTGATGCCACGTTCAAACAATCCAAAAAAGCGTTCAAAATCAGGTACCGAATTATCGTTTGGATGTGCATAATTAATACCAAATCCCCCACCAACATTGATCACGGAAAGCTTGAATCCTTTGCCTTCAATATGATCATTCAAGGCATTTGCTTTCGAACACAATTCTTCAAATGGGGTGAACTTTTCGATCTGTGAACCGATGTGGAAATGAATCCCGATCAGTTCCAGGTTTTTGAGTGATGGGAGTTTTTCAAGCACGCTATCCAGATCTGAAGCATTGATGCCGAATTTATTTTCACTCAGTCCCGTGGTAATATATTTGTGCGTATCGGCTTCCACATTTGGGTTTAGCCGGAGGGCAATTCGAGCTGTCTTCCCATGCTTTCCTGCGAATTCATTCAATACTTCCAGCTCCTGGGTGGACTCACAGTTGAAGCAGAAAATATCGTTCTTTAAGCCTAATTCAATTTCCTCATCACTTTTACCGACACCTGCAAAAGCAATATCATTCGGCAAAAACCCGGTATCAATGGCACGCTGAACTTCACCGCCACTCACACAATCGGCACCTAATCCGGCATCTTTTATCGCCTTCAGGATCTTTGGCTGATTGTTTGCCTTCAGGGCAAAATGGATATGATATCCTTTAGAAAGGCCATGTTCTTTGATCTCGTCAAGTGTGGCATTCAGTACATCCAGGTCATAATAATAGAATGGCGTTTTTTGGATTTTGAAAAAATCGGTGACTTCCGAAGGGAACATTAATTGTAGTTTTAAAAAGTGAATGAGTGATTTTGAAGGCTTCAAAGATAACGAAAATTGCAACTTGGTTTAATAGGATTTGTTGATAGAGTGTATTTCGAAAAGACGACGGAATTGAACGCGGATAACACGGATTGGGCGGATAGTCGCAGATTTATAAATTTACCCAAATCAACAAATCATGAATCGACAATCATCAATCAAAAATCATAAAGTTTTACGTTTGACCTGATACCAAAAAGCCTGTATCATAGTTGGAGATAAAGATCAGCCTAGTCCCGAAACATCGGGAGCGGAGGAACCAGAAGTGGGGCGAATTCCGAGTTATTGGAGAGAGTATCTATCAGCTCCAGCCCGTCAGCTAACTTCGCAGGCATTGATAGAAGATTGAGTGAGCTTTGTGCGTGATCGGTCTTCATATCAAGCAAAAAATATTACCGAAATAAACGTAAATGAGTTTTATAAAGCAGGATTTTTTACTGTCTGCAAACAAGTTTGATATTCCCAAAAGCATCGATCAAAGTCCGGGGATCTCATTAAAAGGGGAAACGATAAAATCGGTTTTACTAAGTACGGATCTTAGTTTTATTCAGAATTTAAGTGCCGATGCTATTATGATCGTGAACCCATTCGAGAAGTCGAATGAGCTAGACCGTTTTATAATCGATTTTGCCAAACGCCCTGTGATATGTGATGTTGGTGGAGGGTTATTCCGGGAAGATCGAGCTATTCAGTTAGCACTTGGGGCCTTTGAAGCAGGAGCTGCTGCAGTGGTACTTACCAAACCCACTCCACCTGAGATGGTAGCTCGAATTCGCAACGAAATTGAAGGGCCACTGGTTTATACCGTCATGTTTGATGCTGAGGATTTTGAAGCCTTATCTGATGCAGGAGTAGATATCTTTAATATTTCAACCGGAGAATTTACATCTCAAACAGTTTCAAAGGTGCGAAAACTAATACCTGAGACATCAATAATGGCAAACGGTGGTCCCTATGATTCTACCATTCGTGAAACCATAGAATCCGGAGCGGAAAGCATTGTATTCAATCCCCCAACGGCTACCGAAATTTTACGATCGGTATTTGATGAATACAGAAATAATAAAGGGTAAAAGCACTCTGAATTACATAAATTGAAAAGTGTGGGGAGAGTATATCTTCCAAAAAATTGAGTAAAAGCTTATGAGTGAATCACTAAATTTTTCTCTGCCGTTCTCCAACCCGGTAATGATCTTTGCATTGGTTATGATCATCATTCTGGTGGCTCCTATAATCTTTAGAAAAATTAAGATACCGGGGCTGGTGGGGATCATACTGTCTGGGATGGTCATCGGGCCAAGCGTATTAAATTTATTGGAACGAGACAGCACTATTGAGCTTTTGGGAACCGTAGGATTACTTTACCTGATGTTCATGGCGGGTTTATCCATAGACTTAAATCGCTTCGAAAAACTTAGAAATCAAAGTATAGGCTTTGGGATCCTATCTTATACCTTTCCGGCTATTGGAGCCTACTTTCTTGGGGTTTATTTGTTGAATTATTCATTGGAAACATCCCTTCTTTTAGGAGCTATTGTAGGTTCGCATACGTTACTTGCCTATCCTATTGTGGAGCGATTGGGGATCACTAAGAATACAGCTGTAACCATGTCTATGGGAGGAACGTTGGTCACCGACACACTCTCACTGGGTATTTTGGCCGTTATTGCCGGAACCGTCGGTGATAATCAGGGTGCGGGATACTGGACTGCTTTTGCCACATCTATTGCCGTATTTCTTGCCGCTGCTGTTTTGATACTTCCCCGTCTTGGTCGTTGGTTTTTCAGAAATATGAAACATGATACGGACGTAGATTTCGTATTCATGATGGCTGTATTGTTTGCGACGGCATTTTTAGCTGAGCTTGCAGGGCTTGCTTCCATTATCGGTGCGTTCATAGCAGGACTTCTACTAAATCGACTTGTGCCCGGAAATGGTACGCTTATGAGCCGAATACAGTTTGTTGGAAATGCTCTGTTTATTCCTTTCTTCTTGATCTCAGTTGGAATGCTGGTAGATGTGAAAGTATTGGCAAGTCTTGACGTGTGGGTTTATGCGATTGCTTTTACACTACTTGTTTTTGCAGGAAAAGCCATTGCATCACTCATTATTCGGCTGGCAAAGGGATTTAGCAATGCAGAAGGATTGGTGATCTTTGGATTGACGACCCCGCAATCGGCTGCAACCCTGGCGGTAACCTTACTTGGTTACGATCTTGGCTTTTTTGATCAGACTGCGGTAAATGCAGTGGTTATAATGATCTTATTTACCTGTTTGTTAGGCCCGTGGATGGTTGAGAAATATGGACGGAAAGTGGCCATAATGGAAGATCAGAAACCATTTGAGCCGTCTGAGATTCCTCAGCGAATTATTGTCCCGCTTGCAAATCCTGAAACTTCTGATGCACTGATGGATATTGCATTTATGATCAGGGATGAGAAATCGGAACAGCCGGTGTTCCCGCTTACAGTAGCTCGCGATGGAAAAGACGTAGATGCACAGGTAGCCCGGGGAGAAAAAATGCTAACTCATGCTGTGGTTCATGCAGCCTCGGCTGAAGTCCCGGTTAATCCGGTAACCGCAATTGATTTTAATATTGCAAAGGGAATAGCTCGTGCGGTGAATGAAAAACTGGGATCAGTAGTAGTGATCGGCTGGAATGGTGCGGTTTCGACTAAACAGCGTATTTTTGGAAGTATCCTGGATCAGCTATTACAGGAAATTGATGAAATGGTACTGGTTTCAAAAATTCATAAACCCATTAATACCGTTGAGCGTGTTGTAGTTGCTGTTCCCCCTTTTGCATCCTTAGAATCCGGTTTTGCGGGTGCTGTGAGGTCACTCAAATTAATGGCAGATCAGATTGGAGCAGACCTTAAGATCATTGCTCCGGAAGAAAGAATTGGCGGCATTGAGCGAAGAATTGAACGAGTGAAGCCTGAGTTGGAAACTGAATATATCGGTATTTCAAAATGGTCTGAATTGCCGGGTTGGATGGATGAAAATATCCATACGGATGATATGTTTGTACTGCTTAGCGCACGGGAAGGTTCGCTTTCATGGCGCCCGGGACTCGACCGTTTACCACGGGTAGTTGCCCAGCGTTTTCCGTCTTTATGTTTTATATCCATTTATCCTTCTGAAGCAGAAAGATCGCCCGGTATGCTTGAGAATGAGTCGCAGATAAAGTTGCTAAAGCAAAACCGCATTATCATCTCAGAAACCGGGGAAAATCTGGAAGAGAAGCTGATAAAAATGCTTCATAAGGACGATGCCATTCAGCGAAAAGATGTGAAACGGTTAATTCGGAGACTACTCAAAAATTCGGATGATTATTCTCCCGAAATGATGTCGGGAGTGGTATTGTATGATGCCCATACCTCAATAGTGGATGAACAAATGCTTTTTGTAGGAATTGTGAAAAAAGGTCTTCAAGTTCCAAAAACTGCCAATAAAGCACATGTGGTTTTAATGTTACTAAGTCCCGGGAATTTGTCAGTAAAGGACCATTTAAGAGGAGTAAATGCAGCGGCCAGACTTATTCGTCCCGGAGAAACCATCAAAAAATTAATGGACGCAGAACAACCGGTAGAAGTGTACAGCACATTGATCAAACAGTAAATTCAAGAACAGTTTATTTATAAATGGAATTGTTTAGGTTCAGAATTCATTATCCTTGACTCTGTTATAAAGGAACGATATTGATATTATGATACTTGGTACAATCATTCGGCAAGGTTCACACAGACTTAATTTAAGACCAAGAGTCGAAAACATATTAGAACAGGATGACTGCCTCCGTAATAATCTTTAATACATAGAAGTATATTTGGTAGTTATAAGCATGTTTGATACTATTTATTACAATAACAAGATTGGTAACTAAATAAATGCTTACCATTCATTGGTCAAAGGTGTTACACTTGAGGTTGATTAAAAAAATCAGAGTAAAAATTATTTCATGAAGCATAAAAAATTAGCGAAAGAATTAGGTCTTTCGGATGTATATGCAATTGCCACAGGAGCAATGTTCAGTTCCGGATTTTTCTTATTACCCGGTTTAGCTGCCGCTGAAACGGGTCCCTCCGTTGTTCTGGCTTATTTAGTCTCAGGTATTATTGTATTACCGACTATGTTCAGTGTGGCTGAACTTGCAACGGCCATGCCTCGCTCCGGAGGTACCTATTATATTATTGATAGAAGTTTGGGCCCCATGTTAGGTACCATAGGCGGTTTCGGTTCTTGGTTAGCTTTGGTCCTGAAAAGTGCTTTTGCATTGATCGGAATGGGGGCCTATATCTCCATTTTTTATGAGGTGGATATTTTATATGTAGCTATTTTTCTAACCATTGTGTTTGGGATCTTGAATATTGTGGGAGCTAAGGAAACCACCTGGCTTCAAAAGGTCTTAGTGGCCGCTTTGGTTACCATAATGTTTTTCTACATTGTTCAGGGTGTTTTTGAGGTCTTCTCAATGGACGTTTTTGCGGTAGCTGAAAAACAATTCACCCCATTCTTTACGGAAGGTGTATTTGGGTTTTTTGCTACAGTTGGGATGGTATTCGTGTCGTATGCGGGACTTACCAAAGTTGCAAGTATAGCAGAGGAAGTGAAAGATCCTGACCGGAATATACCTTTGGGAATGTTTTTGGCAATTGGAACGGCTGTATTAGTATATGTAGTCGGAGTTTACATTATGGTGGCTTTACTTGATCCAAGCGCCTTCCGTGAAGATCTTACACCTGTAGCAACTGCAGGAGAGGTATTTCTAGATTGGCTTCCAGAACCGGGCGGTTTGATATTAGTGGTAGTAGCAGCTGTTGCAGCATTTGCATCAACCGGAAATGCAGGGATCATGTCTGCTTCCCGCTATCCTATGGCAATGGCCAGAGATAAATTGATCAATCGCCATTTTGCAACGGTCGGGAAATTGGGAACACCCCACTGGTCTGTCATAGGTACAGTAGTTTTAATGCTGTTCTTTCTTTTGGCCTTTAATGTAGCAGAAGTTGCTAAACTTGCCAGTGCCTTCCAGTTGTTATTGTTTGGATTATTGAATTTAGCTGTAATAGTTATGAGGGAAAGCCGCATTGAGGAATATGACCCCGGTTTCAAATCTCCCTGGTATCCATGGATACAGATAGCAGGTATTATTTTATCTATCATTCTTATCTTTGAAATGGGAGTATTATCGATCTTATTTACATTAGCTGTTTCGATTGCCTCCATAGTGTGGTATAAATATTATGCACAGGATAATATTGACCGACAAGGCGCTATATATCACGTACATGCCCGCTTGGGAGAGCATAAAGACCAAGGGTTAGAAGGTGAGATGAGAACCATCCTCAGAGAAAAAGGATTACGTCAGGAAGATCCATATGAAGAGTTAGTTTCACGAGCTGATGTGCTCGAGTATAGTGCGGATACCCAATATGACGTAATTCTTGATGATGCTACAAAACGTCTTTCAGAAAAATTAAATCTAACAGTAGAGGAATTAAAAGAACTCTTTATCAACTCAGAAGAGAACTCAGCCATTCAGATCGCTGATGGTGTGGCC
>Ga0136557_1000779_pt1 | contig 23030 bp, 20 predicted proteins | sample AntRauTorckE6832_FD_104796 | JGI IMG/M metagenome (GOLD analysis project Ga0136557, IMG submission 104796) | Saline lake microbial communities from Rauer Islands, Antarctica - Metagenome Torckler E6 #832 | ecosystem: Environmental > Aquatic > Non-marine Saline and Alkaline > Saline | place...
CTACATTGGATACTAAGCAGCTAATTACCTATCCTGCCACCAGTGCTGAAAAAGCGGTAATTTACGTAGCAACGGATGTCAATTGCCCTTATTGCCGCAGATTACATAAGCAGATGCCGATGCTTAATGCCAAAGGCGTGACGATAAAAACCATTGGTTATCCGATTTATGAAGCATCGCCTGAGCAAATGCGCGGTATCTGGTGCCAAGGTAATGAGGAAAGTCGTCGTAAAGCGCTTGATCAGGCGATGCTACATGGCAAGATGACACCAGCGCCTGCACCTTGCAAAACTGATGATGTGGCAGGCAATCGTGAAAAAGCGGCAGGTTTAGCCGTCATGGCAACTCCTGCTATTTATCGTGAAGATGGTGTACTGTTTCAAGCGAGCTTTGAGAGTCCTGAGTTTTTAGAATTCTTGGGAGTAAAATAAGTTGTTGATATTTCTATAATAGTTATGATGGATATCATATTGAATAAGAAATAAAAACCCGCCCTATGAATATAGCTCATAGGGCGGGTTTTTATTCATATAACAGTTGATGGTAGTAAGTCTATTGCGGCAAGACGATATCGACGATTTTCCAGCTAATTAAACCCTCACGCTGCATCTCTATAGTCAAAGGATAGCCTTTTACCTGACCACTGATGGTAAAGCAATTGATGCCGCAGTAACTTAATTGGGGTTTGTCACTGTCAGTCCCTTGGGCTGCCTGCTGTTCAAGCTCATCAGCCTGCTTTTCCATGATTTTCTGCATCTGATTTTTGACCACAGCATTAACATCACCGCGATGAATAATCAGATTTTGAATGAGATTTTTTAAATCTACTTTATTGCTAGCGATTGCCCACGCTGCCGCCAGCTCTTTAGTGGCAGTGTTGGCTTGACCTTGGGTATTGATGACTTTTTCGATATTTTGCGGTGTGATGGCACCAGCGACTGCTTGCATAATAAAACCATTAGCTGCCTCTTTTAGTGGCTCGCCGCCAAGCTCAGCGACCAATGGGTATTTTGTCATGGTCACGGCAAATTGCTCAGTGAGCTGGTTTTGCATACTTGGGCGTACTTGCTCATAGTCGATAGCTGCCGCGATAGTCGCACCATCTTTGGCATCATAAGCCTTTTTAAGCTGATAAGCGCTGTAATAAGGCGAGCCTGCATAGATAGTAACGGCAATGACAATCAATAAAATAATCAGCTTTTTCATAAAATCGATACCTTGATACAAGCGTAATGGCGATGAGTGTAAATAGGACTTTAAAGAGTAATGTTCGAGTACAGTTGGCTTAAAATAAAAGAGCATCACCTTTAGTGGCATTCATGCTTTAAACGGACTCGACTACCGCTATCTATATGGCGATAAATACTAGCATGGCTGAGCATTATGTAGGTATAAAAACCTTTGTTCATTGCTTAATGAATTCTTTTTAATATTAACTAAAGAGTCTAATTAACACTTTGTACTTCTGCCAACTTGATAAATGGTGCTGTCATCTCCATAAATAGCGCAAACTTTTAATAATTGATTTGACTAAGCAGCACCCCACTGTATTCGCTAGTAAGATTTATACGATTGTCATCACTGTTCTCTGTCTTCCGCTATGTTTCATGTGAAACATTTTTTGCGATGATGAGCAGTATTGAACGATAAAGCAACCAAGCGGTGGACTGTGAAGACGATAGGAGAGCCCATGAGTAAGCGCGATTTTTATGAAATACTAGGTGTCAGTAAGACCGCTGATAACAAAGAGATCAAGCGAGCCTACCGCAAGCTTGCCATGAAATACCATCCAGACCGTAACTCTGAAGACCCAGATGCTGAAGAAAAATTTAAAGAAGCATCGATGGCTTATGAAGTATTAAGTAGCGAAGAAAAACGCTCAGCCTATGACCGTATGGGTCATGCTGCTTTTGAAAACGGCATGGGCGGTGGTGGTTTCGGCGGTGGCGGTGGTGGGAACTTCCAAGATATCTTTGGTGATATCTTTGGCAACTTTGGTGATATCTTTGGTCAGTCACGTGGCGGCGGCGGTGGGCGTTCGCGTCGCGGCTCAGACTTACGTTATGTGATTGAGCTAACTTTAGAAGAAGCGGTACGCGGCTGCAAAAAAGAAATCAGCTTTACAGCTCCTGCGCCTTGCGATACTTGTGATGGTAAAGGCGCAAAAAATGCCTCTGATATCGTGACTTGCCAAACTTGTCATGGTCAAGGTCAAGTTCGTATGCAACAAGGCTTCTTTGCCGTTCAACAGGCCTGCCCACATTGTGGCGGTACTGGTAAACAAATTAAAAACCCTTGTTCTGACTGTCATGGTAATGGCGTCAAAGACAAGTCACGCACGCTAGAAGTTTCTATTCCAGCAGGCGTTGATGATGGTGATCGCGTCCGTTTAGCAGGCGAAGGCGAAGCGGGCGGCGCTGGCGTACAAAACGGCGACTTATACGTCGAAGTACGTGTCAAACAGCACAACGTCTTTACTCGTCAAGGTGCCGATTTGTATATGGATGTGCCAGTTAGTATCACTGATGCAGCACTTGGTAAAGAAGTTGAAATCCCAACCTTAGATGGCAAAGTGAAAATCAAGGTTGCAGAAGGCACACAAAGTGGTAAATTATTACGTGTCCGTGGTAGAGGTGTGACACCAGTACGTACGACCATGAAAGGTGATTTGATCTGCCGTGTGGTCATCGAAACACCAGTGAATCTGACTCGTGAGCAAAAAGATTTGCTACGTCAATTCCAAGATACACTGGATGGTGATAGTAAGCATCAGCAGTCACCACATAAAAAATCTTTCTTTAAAAAGATTGGCGATTTGTTTGACTAACAGTATTCGCTATTTAAATGGATAAATGATAAAAGCTCGATAGTTTCACGTGAAACTATCGAGCTTTTTATTGGTGCTATAAAAAACCATTCATAAGCTGATATTTGCTAAACTTAGCCTAACAAATTTAGAAACCAGCGTATTAAAAATAAAGTACTTAGGATAATTATATGAGTCAGCCAGAGAATAAAAAAATGATTAATGTCGGTGTCATCGGTGCAGGTGGACGTATGGGACGTATGCTTATCGAAGCGATACAAGACAATCCACAAACGATATTAACTGCAGCGATTGAGCGTCAAGGTTCAAGTTTGGTTGGAGCCGATGCGGGTGAAGTTGCTGCGGTCGGTCGATTGGATGTAAAAATTGTCGATGATTTACAGTCAGTGATTAATAGGATTGATGTATTGATTGACTTTAGCTTGCCTGCTGCTACTGAACAAAACATGCAAGTCTGTGCTGAGCACAACGTCGCCATGGTTATCGGCACGACAGGATTTAATGAGCAGCAAGAGCAAGTATTGGCAAAAGCGAGTGAGCAAGTTGCTATCGTTTATGCGGGTAACTATTCAACAGGCGTTAATCTGTCATTAAAGCTATTAGGCATGGCTGCTAAAGCTTTTGGCACTGATGCTGATGTAGAAGTCATTGAAGCGCATCATAAGCATAAAATCGATGCGCCATCAGGTACGGCTTACATGATGGCAGAAGCTGTGGCAGAAGCACGTGGACAGAATCTAAAAGACGTCGCTGTCTATGGTCGTGAAGGACAAACTGGCGAGCGCGAAGCAGGTACGATTGGTATTCATGCGATACGTGGCGGTGAAATCATCGGCGATCATACTGTGATGTTTATTGCGGATGGCGAAGTTGTTGAAATTACCCATCGCGCGCGCGCAAGAATGACTTTTGCTGCTGGCGCTGTGCGTGCCGCTACGTGGATTGTTCAGCAATCGGCTGGACAATATAATATGCAGGATGTCTTAGGTTTGAATGACTAGACTTTAACGAGTAAGGTTTGAATTATTAAGGTTTTTTCTTATGGTTTGGTAGCTACTGAGTATGGCTTTTGATAGCGTTTAACTATTGCTAGAGGTCAATTATGAATAAGTTTAGTGAAAATCTGATAGCGAGTTTTGGTCGAAAGCTGGCTATTATAAAAACTGCCAAAACTATAAGTTATGGACGCCAGATAGCATTTATCCTAAGTTTAACTGTAGTGCCAATAGTTGTACAAGCAGCTGCTTATCAAAGCTATGTCATTCATACGTATGGCGGTGATGCATTGCTACCTTCCGTTCGTCAGCAGTTAAATGCTAGTCGCGACGGCGGCACGGTATCGACTTATCAAGATAAGCTAGTGCTTCGTACCACTGCCAGCAACTATCAGGCAGTACAAAAGCTATTGGCACAGATTGACCGTCAGCCACAGGCATTGACGGTCGCTGTGCGTGTCGGCAATAATAGCAGTGCTCAGGGTAATATTCAGCAAGGGCAGGTCACTATTAGTAATAGCGGTATCCAAGGCGTAGGGATTATCAACCAGAGTAATAGCCAACAACAAACAAATAATTTATACCAAATCCAAACCTTATCGGGTAGCGCGGCAAGTATCAGCACGGGTACACTCTATGCACTAAATCAAACCTATACTGCCAATAGTTATCCAACCTATCCAGCTTACAACCGTCCAGCAGGAAGGATTATTATCCAGCAGCAGCTCTTATTGCCAACGAGCCAAGGTATTGCGGTATTGCCAAGGCTACTTGCTAATGGACAAGTCGAAGTACAATTGACCCAAGTTGAAGAAAAGCTCGTGCGCGCCAATCTTTCTTATAATCGCCATGGTTATAATAGTAGCGTGCAAGGGCAAAGATTGCATAGCACCATTATTGTGCCACGTGGACAATGGGTGACTATCGGGAAAATCTCTCAAAACAGCCAAAATCAGACCGCAGGTTATGGTGGCAACCAAAATAACAGCCGTAGCAATGATGTGCCAATATCGCTACTAGTACAGTAGCTAATGATAAATACTATAGCGAAATAAACATAAAAAGCGCGGCACTGTTATTCACAATGCCGCGCTTTTTATAGTAACGATTATTTGTCAAAAATTAGTCAACATAGACCACTTCTAATGGTGGAAAACCATTGAACTCAATAGATGAGTACGAGTTGGTATAAGCACCCGTAGTTAACCAAAATATCTTGTCACCAATCTCCAGCTCTTCTGGTAGCTGATAACCTGCTTCTTCATACATAATATCAGTTGAGTCACAAGTAGGACCTGCTAATACCACCGTACCCGCGCTGGTTGAGGTTTCCATTTTAGGTGTATAAACGGGGTACTTGATAGCTTCACCTAAGGTTTCAATTAAACCTTGAAATAAACCCACATCGGTATAGACCCAACGTGTCAGATCAGTATGCGATTTACGAGAAATCAATACCACGTCACTAACCAGTACGCCTGAACCGCCAACCAATGAGCGACCGGGCTCTAAAATAATCTCTGGCATATCTTCAGCACTATAGTCATCGCTTAAGTAGCTTTGAATCTCTTCAGCATAGACTTTGATAGGATTGACTTCGCTCAGATAGTTTGCCGGAAAGCCACCACCCAAATTAATCATTTGAAGCTTAATGCCTTCTTCGTTCTTCATCCAATCAAACATATATTTAACTTTGGCTAAAGCATCATCCCAAGCGGCAACGTCTTTTTGCTGACTGCCCACATGGAATGAGATGCCATAAGGTACCAAGCCCAATTCTTGCGCTTGAATCAATAGTTCAATCGCCATATTGGGGTGACAACCAAATTTGCGTGACAATGGCCATTCAGCGGTATCTGACCCTTGTACTAAGATACGTACAAATATTTTTGAGCCAGGTGCATATTTTGCGATGTTTTTTAAATCTGCTTCTGAGTCGGTCGCATACAAATCAACCCCTTTTTCAAAGGCGTATTTGACATGTTCAGGCTTTTTGATGGTATTACCATAAGAGATACGTGAGGGCTCAACGCCGCAGTCAAGCACGCGATCAAGCTCATAAATCGATGCACAGTCAAAGTTTGAACCAAGCTCAGCAAGCAGATTGATGACTTCAACAGCAGGGCTTGCTTTCATCGCATAATGGATTTTAGCATGAGGAAAAAAACCAACCATTTCATGATATTTTATTTTAATGCGATTAAGATCAACCACCAAAAATGGCGTTTCACGACCTTCAGCCGCTTTAGTAAATTTCTGCCAGCCGGCAGGGTCAAAATATTGGTCGATTTTAATCATAGTAAGACCTTTAATAAAAACAGTATTTAATGAGAACAAGGAATGAAGCTAACAAGGAGTGATGCTAACCAGAACTAATAATAAAACCCAAATTCTTTACGCTAAAATCTAAGCGTTCAATCGTCGCCTTATCGCTGCGCTATGTGCAGTATCTAAAACAGACAGCGTTTAAAACGTAGCATAAGCCATAACAAAACCACTTGACGATAAACGTATGTAACAATCAGCTTATCAAAGAAATAGATTAATAGTTTGCTGGCTGTGGCTCTTTTTCCGCCACTTGCTCACCTTGTTTTTCACGTATTTTAAGGACTTTACGCACCTTATCACGCGCACGTGTCTGTTTCAAACGCGACAAATAATCGACGAAAATCACCCCATTCAGATGATCCATTTCGTGTTGGATGCAAACGGCAAGTAAGCCTTCTACTTCTTCATCAATCTTATCACCATTCTCATCTAGTGCTTCGATACGCACTTTGTTTGGACGCTCAACCTTGTCATAGACGTCTGGCACGGACAGACAACCTTCTTCATACGGCTGCTTTTCTTCAACCAATGGCGTCACTGTTGGATTGATAAACACTCTTGGGCTGTCTTTATCTTCTGATAAATCTATCACGATAAGCTGGATATGGTGATCCACTTGGCTTGCAGCCAGACCGATACCTTGCGCATCGTACATGGTCTCAATCATATCGGTGATTAAGGTTTTGATTTCAGCAGTGACTTCCTTGACAGGCGTTGCAATCGTACGCAGACGCGGGTCGGGATAGCTTAAAATAGGGAGTAACGCCATAAGGCTCACCTCAATGATAAAGATAAAAAATAGGTTTGATATTATAAGATAAATGGGGACAAAAGTAATGCTTATCAATAGCTAAAGGACGATATCCTGACTGATAAATATAAGAAAAATATAGTAATAATGTATTGATAGAGGAATTTGAAACAATAAAAAAGGCCTTGATTGCACAAGACCTTTATTTTATGTATTCGTTATTGAAATATATTAGCTATTCAGCTGTGTCCAATTATACGCGACGTTTACTCATAATCATCTCATAGATGAACAGTAATATAATCGCACCAATTACTGAGAAGATTAGACCAGTGAACCCGCCATCAGCATTGATACCAATTAGGCCAGCAACAAAACCACCAAGCATCGCACCAACGATACCCAATACAATGGTCATAATCCAACCCATAGGATCGCTACCTGGCTTAATCGCACGTGCCAATAAACCTGCAACCAGACCAACAATAATCATCCAAATAAAGCTCATATCAATTCTCCTAAAGTGTCTATCATTTATAATGGTTTACTTATTTTGTTGAATCTATTGTAAACATTATCGAGATCGAGAAATAAGCAAAAAATGTTACCTATGTATGGGCTCTGTGAGGAAAAAGCGATATTTGCTATTTAGCAGGGGAAATAGGTAAACGGGGTGTTACAAAGGTAGTAAAGTCGCTAATGAAATGACTGTATGTCTCTATTAAAGTAGAAATAGTTTTTATAAGTATAAAAAGAAATAAAAAAGCGTAGTTCATTATTAATGAGCTACGCCTGTTATTCTACAGGGTTATAGAGCCAGACTAACCATTAGCTAAAGCGGTTAATAAACGCTGATGAATACCTTCAAAGCCGCCATTAGACATAATCACAATCGCATCACCAGCCTTGGCATATGTGCAAATATGAGTAATGATATCTTCTACGCTAGAGAGTACCTGTTGGCTGCCAATATCTGGATTTGCGATAGTGGCATTATTAATGACTTCTTTTAGACCCCACTCAAGTCCGGTAGGATCATACCATAAGGTATGATCGGCGAGAGCAGCGGACTCAGCCAAGCTGTCTTGATGGATACCCATTTTCATGGTATTGCTACGTGGCTCAATAATTGCCCAAAGTCGTCTATCAGCTAGCTTTTTCTTAGCACCATCCAAAGTGGTCGTAATTGCCGTTGGGTGATGAGCAAAATCATCAAAGACCAAGATGTCATTGACATCGCCAATCAGCTCCATTCGGCGCTTGATACCAGCAAATGCTGATAACGCCGCGCAGGCAGTTTTAACACTGACGCCGATGTTATAAGCCGCTGCGACAGCAACCAAGGCGTTATTCACATTGTGAATGCCACTCATCGACCAATCGACGACTCCCGTGGCTTCTTTATCAGTAATATCAGCCACAAAACTAACCGCAAATTGACCACCATCTGCGCTGATAAGTTCAGCTTGCCAATCATTACTATCTTTCACATGCTTATCTTTTGCGTAGGTATTATCTGTTGCATAGGTATTATGTGCCGCTGCGTCCAATACTGCTGTCCGCCAAACGGGTGTCCAAACACCTTTCGCTAACGTTTCCTCTAAGCTGGCAGTCGCTGTGGGCATAATGATTTTGCCAGTGCTTGGAATCATACGTACCATATGATGAAATTGGGTCTGAATAGCATCAAGATCCGCAAAAATATCCGCATGATCAAATTCAAGGTTATTTAAAATAGCCGTACGCGGACGGTAATGTACGAACTTTGAACGCTTATCAAAAAATGCAGAATCGTATTCATCTGCTTCGATAACGAAATAGCCAGTATTTGCCGAATCGTCATTATCAATTTTGTCAGCACCCAAATAACTGCTGTGAGCGAAGACGTGCTGTAAATGCTCATCAGTGGTATCAACAAGTGGCACACCGCCGATTAAAAACCCAGTGTCGATACCCGCATAGTGCAATATCCAAGCGAGCATAGTCGTCGTGGTGGTTTTACCGTGAGTACCGGCAACGGCTATCACATGACGCGATTGCAATACCTGCTCAGATAAAAACTGTGGTCCTGAGGTATAGCGTAGACCTGTGTCCAGCATATATTCGATGACATCCATGCCACGCTTCATGGCATTACCAACGACAACCAAATCTGGTGCTGGTTGCAAATGCTCTACCAGATAGCCTTGCTCAATGGTCACGCCCGCGTTTTCCAGTTGGGTGGACATCGGCGGATAAACGTTGGCATCTGAGCCTGTGACCGTATGTCCAAGCTCGCGCGCTAGCAATGCCAGTGAGCCCATAAAAGTACCACAAATACCAAGAATATGAATATGCATAGACGTTCCGTACGAGCTTGAATAAGAGGAATGAAAATCTAACGTAAGGTAATAAAAGAGATTGCTGTATTTTGGCTGAGCTAATATTTATTTTAGCAAATTACTATTTAAGCCAGTACTCTTTTATGTTGAGCCAACGACCGTAGCACAGCAGGCAAGCGCTCATTGTAAAGTAATCATGGTTCGTTGACCAATAAAAAACGCCTAGTAAATAGGCGTTATCAAAATTATAAAGTAGTCGGATTTAGTGTTATCTTAAAGATGCTATATGGCGTTGCCATTCACGCATTTATTGACGTGCTAAAGCATAGTTTTCATCAGGATTTTTATACTCATCCATCATGATCAAGTGATTGTCTTGAATTTGATAGGTTTCGATATTTTTTTTCTCATAAACGATAGTAATTACATCATTGTCTTGACGATAGACACCGGATTCTATCAAAGGCGGTTGCGGCGTTTTGGCCTGATTAAAAACACTGGTTTTCAATACTGAACCGTCAGCGAATAAGTTTAGCGTGAGGTCGATACTGCCACAAGATGGGCAGGGGACAACGCCACCATAATCGCCCATCAAGGTCGCTTGCAACATACTGTCGCTATTTGCTGCTGAAATCATCGGTGAACGTGCTGAGTTATCATTCGAGTTTGCTGCTGCAATAAGTGCCTGTCCTTCTTGATCACTGTCTTCATTAGCTAATGCTTTAGCACTATTGTCTTCTAAGGCAGGTTCATCATTATTCAAAACGTTACTTTGGTCGCTGTTAATCGGCGCACCTTGGGTATTTTTATTTGTAGAAGAAGAGGCACTGTCACAACTCACCAGGGCGATACAGACCGGTACGGCTAATAATAGGCGTAGACAGCGGTTGTTAAGCGAGGAAGCAGAAAATACAGGCGAAAAATTTATCATAGTATTACCACAGAGCAGATTTTTAAACAATATTGCTAATTACAACTGATGTCATTTTGACTCTAAAATCAGCGTAAAAACCACCTAGAACGAAAACGACTAGAGTAACGACAATAAGCCCGCGTTGCGAGCTTGATTTCGTTAAATTATGTGATAAAAATGGAGAAACTCTGAATAGCGCGCCGTGCGTTATTTATCGAGCGAGAGGCTTAGGAGTAGCAGGACGTACGATACGCCACAAGATAAGCAAATGGGTCAGTATGAGAATACTAAATAAAATCAAGGATTGTTCAGGGATGCTTAAGCCCAGAAACGTCCAGTCAATAGAGGCGCATTCACCAGAGCCCGCAAATACTTCTTTTAATACCTGCTGCATAGGCAAGGTATCAAGCCAATAATCCAAACCCGGACCACATGACGGGACTTGATCTGCTGGTAAATGCTGTAGCCAGACATGACGTCCTGCGACTATCGCCGCCCAGCCGATACCCGCTAAACTACCAAGCCAAAGTAGTAGTCTGATAACCATCGATTTTGGATGAAACAAAGCGGCGATTAAAGCAAACCCGCCCATGATCATCAGACCAATCCGCTGAAAAATACAAAGCGGACAAGGTGAGAACCCCATATAACGCTGTAAGAAAAATAGTGCAAAGCTCATGCCTATCGCGGTCATTATGACTAAAAACACTTGCAGATTGCGGTAAGTGGTTAGCTGTAGCATGGGGCAGATACTCTTATAAAGTGCTTGTTAATAAAGGACAGAAAGATATGAAAGATTAACGATATTGCTGCAAGAAATCCATGAAATCTTCTGTTTCAGCTGCTTCTATCTCCGCTTGTTGTAAGATGGATTTTTCGGCGAGCACTTCATATTTTGCTTGGGTATTTGGACTGAGGGTCTGCTGCAATAACGAGTCGCGGTGCTGTTGCGCTAAGGTAAAGCCCAACTGCCATAGACTGCCCAAACGCTTGCTATCAGAGTTCACTTGCGCTGAAATAGTTGACTCAGAGTGACCAGCTTTGCCTTGCATCAAGGCAACTGCTGCACGATAATCATTGCCGCCATAGTGGGCATCTAGTAGTGCCGCTAACGGCTGCATACGATTTAGATGCATCAGCATCCAGCTCTCTAATGATTGCTCGGCACCATTATTAAGGATTTGTAAATTGTCACGGCGACCTTCATTAACGACGCGCTCAAGATTGATAGCGAGCGCATCTTCTTCCTCAGGCATTAATTCAGGGGAATCACTAAGCAAGCAATAAAGCGCCATCACTTCTAAAAAGCAGGCACTAGATAAGCGGATACCGATATCGCTATAAGGGTCCAAATCAATCGCACGAAACTCAACATAAGCGATACCACGACGCTCAAGTGCTTCAGTTGGGCTTTCGCCACTCATGGCTATTTGTTTAGGACGAATAGGGCTGTAGTATTCATTTTCTATTTGTAGAATATGATTGTTGATTTGAATAGGATTGCCATTCTCATCATCTAAGCCGAGTTTCTCAAAGCTTTCGTGTGGGGTTTGAATCGCACGGCGCAGACCTTTGACATATTCAGGCAAGTTGTTATAGCGGATATCAAGGTGCTCTTGCACACTATTGGTGTAACCAAGTTTACCCATACGCAGGCTGGTAGCAGTTGGTTTATAATAGGTTGAATTGTTGAACATCTCAAGGTCGTGCTCAATCCCTGAAACAAAACAAGGGCAAACACTCGGACTTGCGCCCAATAAATACAGCACCAAGCTGGTCAGGCGCTTAAAGTTACGAATCAGACCCAGATATTTATCGTTTTTAAACTCTGTTAATGTCAGAGATTGTGCAGTAGGCGTTTGTGTTTGCCATGCAGTGAATAAATCGTCACCAAATGATAAATTATAATGTAAACCTGCAATGGTCTGCATCCGGCGACCATAACGAACACCAAGTCCACTACGGTACAAAGTTTTCAATTTACCCGTGTTAGAGCTACCATAGTCCGCGAGTGGAATATCTTCATCATCTGATGACAGCATACAAGGCATAGACAGCGGCCACATCAGCTCATCTTCAGGCATACCTTTATAGACCAACAGATGCAGCTGACGCAGCATGTTTAGTGTCTCTTTTGGTGATGACTTGGGGTCGGTAATCAGCTCAAGTAAGCTTTCAGAGTAATCCGTCGTAATAAAAGGATGAGTCAGCTTGGAGCCGAGTTTGGCAGGATGCGGCGTTTGGGCCAAATAACCATCAGGCGTCACGCGCAATCCTTCTTTTTCGATACCACGTAACATGCCTGCTAAATGCTCGCTGGCAAACCAGTTTGGAATATCAAAATCGACAAAGCTACTCGCAAAATTACTCATAAGGATCATCTGTTGTTATTGGTTATTATTGATTAAAAAACCATCAATGGCTAATCGGAAAATAGAGAATAGTGACTTCAGTTTAGCCCAAAGACAGGCTAAAAACCACGCACGATTACAAATACGGTCAGTTTTACTGAAGGTGAATTCCACATTGTTTGGCAGAAAATCTAGCCATAAAATAGCAGTAAAGCCCTAAGAAAGTTGTGACTTTAATTGATCGTTTGTGCTTATTTTCTTGAAAGCTTTTATGGAGGGCAACTCTATTTTTATCAATAGCCCATGCACCCAAATTTTTACAGGAAAAATATCTGAAATAAAAAGCACCTACCAATCGGGTAAGTGCCATAGCAAAACAATTCTTTATCCAATCATTGGATATTAAGATATACCAAAGCAAGTATTTAGATCGAGAATGACGAGCCGCAGCCACAAGTGGTCGTGGCATTAGGGTTGGTCACGATAAAGCGTGCGCCTTCCAAGCCTTCGGTATAATCAACGGTAGAGCCTTGCAGGTATTGATAGCTTAATGAGTCAACGACCAAGGTCACATCGTTATTATCGAAGTTGGCATCATCTTCATTGAGCTCATTGGCGAAGTTAAAGCCATAAGAAAAGCCTGAGCAGCCGCCGCCCGTCACATAGACGCGTAGCATCAAGTTGCTATCACCTTCTTCTTCACGCAGGCGACGGACTTTTTGCGCCGCACTGTCAGTCAGGTTCAGAACCGTTGGATCGACAGGTTGGCTTGAGCTTGGATTAAATTGGTTGGCTGGTTGGTTCATATCTACCTCAATTGCTAAAATCAGATGTTATTATTTTTACGTATGCGAGGTCGTCTATTGATACAGGCTAAGATGACTTGCCAGTAGCTTTTCATAGCTGCTATTCATGACCTACCGGCAACTGCACTATTCTTTATGCAAGGTATCGCTATTTTTGGACACCCACTGCGATATAGACAGCATAGTAACTAGGCTTTAATTGAGAATATCAGCACTTAACTGCCTGATGTCAATAGTGTTTTGCTAGTATAACATAGTTGGGCTAATGATTAATTTGTCAAGGGTAACAGTAGCGTTTGCTATTATAACGTACTTATATATGCCCTTTGTTGTTTGTTAATACAAGGGAATTAGTAGCAGTATAAAGGTTTGAATTTAAAATACTTATTTAATTGTTTGCCTATCGGTTAGGCGTTTGAAATAATAGCCGCCAGTAAACACGCCAGAGAAGTGTTTTTCCTATTGCCTTATGTTTTATATTACCGCTGAGATGAAGAAATTATATGATCGAATTTAAAGACGTTGGTGTTCGCCGTGATGGTCGTGAGTTGTTTGCAGGGGCAAGCTTCCAGCTACATCCGGGCCACAAAGTTGGCTTAACGGGCAATAACGGGACCGGAAAATCGACCTTATTTGCCTTGTTATTGACACGAATGGGTACCGGCGATACCGAAGTGACCCTTGATAGGGGTGAAGTGAGTATCCCTGATAGCTGGCACGTAGCGCACATGGCGCAGGAAGTTGGCGCGACCACACAGACGGCGATTGATTATGTGCTAAGCGGTGATGAGCAGTGGTACGAGATTAATGCTACTTTGAATGACTTAAGCAGTGTCAGTGATGAGCAGATTGGTGTGCTGCATCAGCAGTTTGATGAGATTGATGGCTATCGTACGCCAACCAAAGCCGCGCAAATTATGGCGGGTCTTGGTTTTAATACCAACCAGCACGAACTACCAGTAGAAGGGTTTTCAGGGGGTTGGCGTATGCGCTTAAACCTTGCTAAGACCTTGATGAGCCGCGCTGACTTGATGCTACTCGATGAACCAACCAACCATTTGGATTTGGATGCTATCTTGTGGCTTGAGACGTGGATTAATGCTTTTACTGGTTTGGTCATCGTGATTTCGCATGATCAAACGTTCTTAGATAACACCGTTGGTCATATCTTGCACGTTGAGCAACAAAAAATCACCCTTTATACCGGTAACTATCAGCAGTTTATTCGAACCCGTCATGAGCGTATGGCGCAGCAGCAGCAAGCGTTTGAGAAGCAAGAAGCGACCAAAGCACATTTGGATGACTTTATTCGTCGTTTCCGTGCTAAAGCCAGTAAAGCAAAGCAAGCGCAGAGCCGTATCAAGCAGCTTGAGCGCATGGCAGAGCTGTCGCCGATGATGGCAGACAACCCGTTCTCGTTTCGCTTTTATGAGCCGGCTAATATGAGCTCGCCATTGATTGAGTTGACCGATGCGGATATTGGTTATAGCGACACGCCACTTCTTTATAATGCAAACGTACAAGTTACCCCTGATACTCGTATTGGGCTGCTTGGAATGAATGGCGCTGGTAAGTCGACCTTGATTAAAGCCTTGGTCGGTGAGCTTGGCGTATTAAAGGGCAGCTATAACGTTTCTGATACGCTAAAGCTTGGCTACTTTAACCAGCATCAAATGGATATCCTTGATCCGAAGGCAACGCCGATAGAGATGTTGCGTCGTTTGGCAGGCAAAACGTCTGATGCGATGTTACGCTCGTTTTTGGGTAGCTTTGATTTCCGTGGCGACCGTATCGATACCATAAGCGAGCTATTTTCTGGTGGTGAGCGTGCGCGCTTAACATTGGCTTTGATTGTTTGGCAACGTCCGAACGTGCTGGTACTCGATGAACCAACCAACCATTTAGACCTACAAATGCGTCAGGCGTTGACGATTGCTTTGCAAGGTTTTGAAGGGGCAGTGGTACTAGTCTCGCATGACCGCGAGTTGATTGCCAATGTCTGTGATGAGCTATTTTTGGTACATGATGGTCAAATCGATGAGTTCGATGGTGACATCAGTGATTATGGTAAATGGCTTGCTGAAAAACGTAAACAAGAAAATTCGCAAGACAAAAATACCAGTAAGAAGAAAAGCAAAAAAGAGAGTAAGAAGTTTGTTTCACGTGAAACAGATGCCAATTCAGTAGGTAGCCAAGCAAGCAAGCAAGTGGGTAAAGATGCGCAGCGCAAGCTGGCCGCTGAACAACGCAAATTAACCGCGCCTATTCGCCGTGATATTGAAAATACAGAAAAGACCTTGGCAACAATTGATGGAAAGCTGCTGGTGTTAGAAGAAAAGCTGGCGAATACGGATCTTTATGAAGAAAGTCGTAAGGCTGATTTGATGGTATTGCTGAATGAGCAAACCGTGCTACAGCAACAACATAGTCAACATGAAGAAAAATTGCTACTGGCAATGACAACCTTGGAAGAAATGGAAGCCAATATCGGCTAATACCGTGAGGTTTTTATCAATTGGTTTTTAATCGAAACCAAGCGATAAAACTCAGTCATTAAAAAAGGGAAGGCTTACGCCTTCCCTTTTTTTACTTTATTGCCTTACTCTCTACGATATCGACCATCACCATAAGATAGGATTTCCATCGTAGTAGTACAAAGCTGACAGTTTATTTGACCAGCAGCAGCTTTAGATAAATCAAGGATGCGACCTCGTATAAAAGGCCCTCTATCTGTAATTTTCACAATCACACTCTGCTTTGTCTTTTTGTTGGTCACTTGTACCTTCGTACCAAACGGCAGCGTTCTATGTGCGGCTGTCAGGGAGTTCATATTGAAGATACTACCACTTGCCGTACGCTTACCGTGGAACTTGCTACCGTAGTAGCTGGTATTGCCGGCGAAAGCAGTGGCGCTCAATAGTATTGATAAAGTGATGACTAAAGACTTGATTAAATAAGACATTTAAAACCTTTTGGCTATTGAAGAAATAGACAGATACTCTTGCCTATGTTATGCATACTCCCTATGAGTACAAATAATATAAAACATCATACAAGAAATAACTTTTCACATTCTTACAGCTCTGTAAAAAAACTCTTTAGGTCAAAAATGCTGTTTTAACAGTAAGTTATGATATATATACCTATTTTGCTATATTTAGATTGCTGTTAATATAAACAATATATTGGTCAATTCTCTCAATATAAAATCAGTTGAAAGTAAAAATTTTTCGTATTAAATAGTATGTTTCAGAGAAAAAGATCCCTTGCATACTACTATCCGCCTAGCAGAGACGATAATAATTTATAGCGAGCGCACGGTATCGCTTTTAAGTTGAATCCCCTATATTGGTAATATTTCTATAATGGTATTTGGTTTTTTTAGCGCTATCATTATAAGTAGACTAGGGTCACAATCTGTTATATCGCCAACCTAATTTCGATTACTAGCGTTTACAATTGGCATTTCATTATTATTAATAGATCTTATTTTGAGGAACATAACATGGCAGAAAAAAACTACTATGACATTTTAGGGGTCAAAAAAGACGCCTCAGACGCCGATATTAAAAAAAGATATCGTAAGCTCGTCCGTCAATATCATCCAGATGTCAGCGATGCCCCAGATGCCGATAATAAGATTGCTGAGATTAATAATGCTTATGAAACCATCAGAGATAAGGACAAGCGTGCTGAATATGATGCGATGCTAAACAATCCTTTTGCTGGTCAAGGTGGCGGTTTTGGCGGGCAAGCAGGTGCTGGTCAGGGCGGCTTCCGTTGGGAAGATATCAAAGATCAGTTTGGGGAAGGTGAGGCTTACGGCGATGGAGGTTTCCGCTTCGATGATATTTTTTCGGCATTTGGACGCGGCGCACGCGGACAAAATAGTGGTCAGTCGCAATATGGCGGCTTTAGCAACCAAGATAGCAAAGGTCAAGATCAACATGCCGAGATTACGGTTGATTTGGCTTCAGTCTATAACGGTGATGACTATAGTATTAAGTTAAATGTTCCGGTGCGTCAGCCAAATGGCAGTGTGGGCTACGATAATAAGACCCTTAAAATTAAAATTCCTAAAGGCATTACGGATGGCAAGCAAATTCGATTGGCTGGACAAGGAGCGGCTGGCAGCGGTAATGGTAAAAATGGTGATTTATTTTTAAAGGTTAAAATCAGTCATGCTTCAAATATCCGTATCGAAGGCGCAGATATTTACCAAACTGTAAACATCGCCCCATGGGAGGCAGCACTGGGTGAAAAAATTAATGTTAATACGCCAGCGGGCACACTAGGTGTGACAATTCCTAAAAATAGCAAATCAGGCAGCAATTTACGTCTAAAAGGCAAAGGTATTCCTGCTAAAGAAGCAGGCGATTTATACTTAACCCTAAATATTGTCAATCCAGATATCAATAGTGAAGCGGAAATCAACGCTTATGAAGCACTAAAACAAGCCTTCACTGACACAACCATTGAACGATAAACAAATAGATTTATAAAAGCCGTTTAATACCTTAATAGAGATGTAGACGATAACGATAAAATAAAGAAAAACGAGGATAATCGCTATGAAACACTCGCCTGAATTTAATGACATTATCATGAGCTTAGATGAGCTGATATCTGCCTGTGGTCAAGAGCGCCAGTGGGTGATCGAGCTGATTGAAGAGAACATCATCGAATATGATGTACCAGAGCGCGAGCAGTTTACTGGCTATCAGCTGACGACTGTGCGCCGTGCGTCCCGCCTAAGTCGCGACTTTGAAGCCAGCGTGCCAGCAATTGGTCTGATACTTGAGCTGCTAGATGAAATCGAGCAACTGCGCCAATTAAAACGTCAATTGAATATGCAAGCACCTGTTATTGAAGTCACGATTGACCAATTAAAATAGTTAAATGAACAGTAAAAGCCGATCATAAAAAAGAGCCCAATCATTGATTGGACTCTTTAGCATTTAAGCATACGATTTTATAGCAAATTAACGAGCATATTTTGGATCAGCAGCAGCAGTAAATAAGACATCTGTTGATGAGTTCAAAGCAGTTTCTGCCGAATCTTGTATGACGCCGATGATGAAGCCAATAGCGACCACTTGCATAGCAATGTCATTTGGAATACTAAATAGGCTTGCCGCTAATGGAATCAGTAGCAATGAACCACCAGCAACACCAGATGCGCCGCAGGCACTAATCGTCGCGACCAAGCTTAATAGCAGTGCTGAGGCAAACGTCACTTCGATACCGAGCGTATGAGCAGCAGCAAGCGTTAAAACGTTAATAGTGATTGCAGCGCCTGCCATATTGATGGTAGCACCCAGTGGAATAGTCACTGAATAGGTGTCTTCATGTAGACCCAATTTACGGGCAAGGTTCATATTAACGGGGATATTTGCCGCTGATGAGCGTGTAAAGAACGCAGTGATACCAGACTCACGTAAGCAGATAAACACGAGCGGATAAGGATTTTTTCCTGTCTTAACTAAGATAATGAGCGGATTGACGACTAGCGCGATAAATAGCATACAACCGACCAATACCATCAAGATGCGTGCATAGCCAGCTAAAGCTTCAAAGCCTGTCTCAGCAACCGTATTGGCAACCAAACCCAAAATACCAAAAGGCGCTAAGGCAATAACCCATTTTACCACTTGTGAGATGGCATCAGAAAAATCCCCGACCACGGTACGAGCAGTATCACTCGCCTGACGTAAAGCAAAACCAATGATAATTGCCCATGCCAAAATACCAATATAGTTGGCTTCAGCGATAGCCTGAACGGGGTTGGCGACCAAATTCATCAGCAAGTTGGTCAACACTTCTTTTAAATTTGCTGGCGGTACTTGCTCAATTACCGCATTGACTAAAACCAGCTCGGTTGGAAATAAGAAGCTTGCCCCTACAGCAGTCAGCGCTGCTAAAAAAGTGCCAAACATATACATGATCAGCACGGGTTTAACATAGACCTCGTTGCCACTACGATGTTGGCTAATAGCTGCCATGACCAAAACGAATACCAGTATCGGCGCGACGGCTTTTAGTGCCCCCACAAATAAAGTACCCAATAATCCTAATGCAATACCAACATTTGGTGCCAACCAACCTATTAATACCCCTAATACTAAACCGATAATAATAAGCGGTACCAGTCCTATACGCTGGTACATCGCAATCAATGAACGCATCTATACACCCTCAACCTTGTCAATAAATAAGATATTTATAGCGAAAACAGAAAAATAATCGGAGGATGGTAGCATTTTTTGGGATAAGCGCCTACCTTTAACCCGAATCTGACTGGGCTGATAGAGCTAAAGAAAAGGCGTTATATGTGGCAAAAATAATGATTTTACCGTAATAAATAAAGCGGTTTGAGGAATTAAACTGTAAAGTGGGTCAGCTCATAGCCGAGTTGTTGGTAGCTTTTATATTTATGACGACCTTCTTGCACACTAGCTGCATCAGGTTTTATCAGCTCAAGGACGCGAGTAGGTTTCGCATTGATAGTAGCTGTCATAAAAGTGCTTACTGGATGTATAGTGGTATTAAGAACCATACCTTTAAAGTTAGCAGGTATATAATTGCTCAGAAGTACAGGCGCTAACGCTTTATGGTTGATATCAGTATCAGCATTCAAAAGGCGTTGATGGGGGATAAAGCTAGTAGCCTCTTGCGCCCATAATGCCTTATCAAGCGTCGATAGCAATTCATCATCGTCGATAAGAATTAACAATGATTGATTGCTTTTATTAAGCGCGGTTTGGGTCAGCTGACAAATAAAGCCCAAGAAATCTTGGGCTTTATTCTCAGTTAATACATAGAAGCTAACGTTCATAAACTGATTTTCATTAATTGGTTTTCATTAATAAGTTATGCCATGTTTGCACTATTTCTCAGATATTGCATAAATAACGGTACAGGACGACCAGTCGCAGCTTTGTCTTGACCTGAAATCCATGCCGTACCAGCGATGTCTAAATGCGCCCATGCTTGGCCTTCTTCTATAAAGCGCGATAAGAAACATGCGGCAGTCACAGCGCCAGCACCTTTACCACCGATATTTTGAATATCAGCGATAGGCGAGTCAATCTGCGCTTGATACTCGTCATCCATTGGCATGTGCCAGATAAGATCGCCTGATAAATGACTCGCGTTTTCCAAATCGAACAACACATCTTCGTCATTACTAAAGACTGCTGAGCGGACGTGACCTAAAGCGACCACACAAGCACCAGTCAAGGTTGCAACATCGATGATAGCTTTTGGCTGGTAATACTTCTGTACATAGCACAAGGTATCGCACAATACTAAACGACCTTCAGCGTCGGTATTTAATATCTCAACTGACTTACCATTCATTGCTATGATGATATCGCCAGGGCGCGTTGCCTCTCCTGATGGCATATTTTCAGCACAAGCTAGCGCACCGACGACGTTGATAGGTAGACGCGCTTCACATAATGCTTTTAGGGTACCGAGTACCGCAGCAGAACCGCCCATATCAAATTTCATCTCATCCATCGCCGCACCCGGTTTGATTGAGATACCACCTGAATCGAAGGTCACGCCTTTACCAACCAATACGATAGGCGAGTCGTCATTTGCAACTTGCACATCGTCATTACTATCTTGTTTCGCGTTTTTAGCGGCTTTTTTGCTAGCAGCTTTGGTTGGTAACTTATCAGCCAATGCTTTTAAACCACCCGCTACTTTTGCGCTGTTGGTAGTGGCTTTGCTAGTATCGCCATCAGCATTGACGCTAAAATTAGACTTGCCACGATACTCCATTAACACCAGCTTGCCCTCTTTGGTCGAACCTTGCGCGACCGATAGAAAGCAGTTCATACCTAATGCTGACATCTCTTTTTCACCTAATACAGTGACTTTTAATAGGTCAGGATAAGTGGCTGCCAATTCCTGTGCTTGCTCAGCCATATACGCTGGGAAACAGATATTACCCGGCTCATTGGCGACATCACGGGTTAAGCTTTGACCAGTGAAGACCGCTTGTGCAAAGTTTAACGATTCCTCTAAAGATGGCTCTGCCAGTAAGTAAATATCCGTTAAAACAGGCGTTTGCTGCTCAGATTTGTACTTGTCAAAACGATAGCTTGCTGCCAGTAGGCTCAGCGCGAATTGACTAAAATGGTTTTCTTCTAAGCTATCGCCCAGCGCAACAGTGATAGAGTCAACACGCTTTTGCGTGCTCTTATAAATGGTATTGGCAATTTTTTCTAGAACGCTATGACGCAATTTATCAACATTACCCACACCGACCAATAACAGCTGTACTGGGTTTTCTTTGGTGGTTTTTTTATCGCCAGCTAAAGCATAGTCAGCAACGGTTTCACAAGCTTTGCCGTTAAAGTGCGATACTTCAATCAATTGCTCAATACGGGTTTGATAATCACTCAATACCGACTCAGCTAAGATATTTTTCTTATCATCGATTAAGACGACAAGGCAAGCGGCATCTTTGCTTTTAGGTTCTTTTTTAAGAATTTTTTGTGTATGGGTTTTCGGTAAACTTTGCGTTAATTTAATATTCATATATTGTTATCCTTATTAGATGAATGCATTTTTCTAAAAGCGTGAATACAGTAAGATGTCAAATTTAAAAAGATATCAAATTTTACCTGCTAACGCATTTGAGTCGATAGTGTATTCTAACTGCTACTTATCTTAAATAGCACACCTATCAAGCAAGCATAGTAGTGTAGCATATCGGCATACAGTACGCAGTTAGCAAGGGTTAGGTAATGTTTCTGGAGCTATTTCTTGCATTATTCTAGGGTCTGTCGTTAGCTGTTAGTCAACTTATCAGTCGCTACTAGAGCGGCAAATCTATCTTGAAGTGCAGCCATCGCACTGTCATGCACAGTACTAGCCGTTATGACTTGTCCTGCAACACTAGGCAGATCGCGCGTGGCACAAGCATCATGGCAAACAAAATTTTCAAAACCCAAATCAAAGGCTGCTCTGACGCTTGAGCTGACGCACATATGGCTCATAAAGCCTGCAAAAATAATTTGTTGCTTACCAGCCGATTTTATTAGCGCTTGCAGCTCGGTATCATAAAATGCATTAGGGTGCATTTTAACAATGGTTTTTTCGTCATTAATGGGCTGCAGGCTATTAATAATATCTACTTTTGATGATAATGGATTGAAAATTTTGTCATTATCCTGCCCGTGATGAGTAACATGAAATATCGGGATAGCTTCGCTTCTAGCTCTATCGAGTAGCAGGCACGCGTTCGCAGTAGCTTTACTACCGGCATCACCTAACGGCATCGCGCCGTCAACATATTCATTCTGAAAATCAATCATGACGATAGCGCAATTTGACCAATCAATCTCATTAAATTGACCACCAGCTAATCCAAGTAAAGTAGAGGGAATAGACATTTTATGCTCCGTTAATTAGTAAACGATATAAGTGTAGATGCTAAATCTTAAATAATTTTGAATGTTAACTAACGTTAAATACTAACAACTAATGCTGATAGTATTCAGTACGTGATACGTACAGTACACAAATTCAGTTAGAAAGCATGTATGAGAGACTTACTCGTGATGTCTGAGTTAAAGCGCTTATATCTTATATAATGCGATTAGGTTTTAAATAACGCAGTTACGTCCCTATTTAACCCTGTTGATGAGTGAGTAATAAATGCGTTATTGATAACGGCTAGGTAATGTTTCCAAACACATTTCCACGCTATTTTTTCTAGAAATA
>Ga0136557_1000782_pt1 | contig 22961 bp, 22 predicted proteins | sample AntRauTorckE6832_FD_104796 | JGI IMG/M metagenome (GOLD analysis project Ga0136557, IMG submission 104796) | Saline lake microbial communities from Rauer Islands, Antarctica - Metagenome Torckler E6 #832 | ecosystem: Environmental > Aquatic > Non-marine Saline and Alkaline > Saline | place...
GGCCTGTTTGAAAAAAACATAATCCATAATGCAGCCAGCGCAGGGAGCATTATTGTTATCATTAATTTTCCGGTTTCAACTGTTTCCATTCGAAAATTCCTGTTTAATATTTCAAATATTAAAATTAATGTTTCAACTCGTGCACGTTTTCAGGGTCATCAGATCTGTAACGTCTGTAAACCGCTAAAACCATGCTTATTGCAATTGCAACTTCAGCTGCGGCTATACCCATTATAAAAAGAGTAAAAACCTGGCCTGTAGCCGGATCCGGTGCAAGAAATTTATTAAATGCCATAAAATTCAGAGCTGCAGAATTAAGAACAAGCTCGGCTGAAATGAGCATCCCGACAAAAGATCTGTGCTGCATCATACCGTATATACCTGTTATAAAGAGAAATACGGCAATCAACAGATAAGTTTCAAGATTCTGGCTGAAAAACATTTTAATCGTCCCCTCTTCCGCCTTGCGCTAAAATTATTGACCCAACTATTGCTGCTAACAAAATAAGAGAAATCAGCTCAAAAGCCAGGCAGTAATTATATAGCAGAGATTTACCAAGCCACTCTATTGAAAAATCTCCGGTTTTTGAAGCTGCCGGAGTAAAGTCTGTTCTAAAAATTGTAACAGACATAAGTGCAAAAACAGCTGCTCCTGAAAATACCGCCAGAAGAAGGTTTTTGCCCTTAAGGTGTTTTTCTGCAATCTGAGTAGGCGTATATCCGACCATTACACCAAAAACAAGGACTATACATATGGCTCCTACATAAATCAGTATCTGCATCATCGATAAAAAAGGAGAGCCCAGATAAAAGTAAAGCCCTGCAACACCAAGGAAACATACAGCCAGACCGAGTACGGAATGGATAAGCAGCTGTGCTCTTACCGCAAGTATGCTCCCGAAAAATGTTAAAACAACAAAAGCAAAAAATAAAAATTCCGCAAGATATTTATAAATCAGCATGAACTCTCCTTTGGATAATTAAGAAGATCATAGTGAAATTCCTCTTTGGTAAAACCAGCAAGATTATACTCATTACTAAAATCAATAGCTCCTGAGGGACAGGTTTCAACACAGATTGCGCATAGAGAACATTTTGTAAAATCGAGATCAAATCCTGTAAGGGTTTTCTTTTTTTCACCTTCTTTTTTTACAGTTGAAACTGTTATGCACCCTGAAGGACAAGCACGCTGACACATGCCGCATGCAATACATTTATGTCCTCCTGTATTTTCATCTCTTAAAAGAATTATATGACCTCTGTATGCAGGTGCTATATAATTTGTTTCTCTTGGGTACTGAACTGTAGCCCCTTTGCTGAAAAAAGCAGTAAAGGTAACCCCCATACCAATGAGAAGACTCTTTATACCTGAAAAAAGATCTACAAAATAGTTTTTCATAGCTTAACTACCACCGCTGTAATTAAAAGATTTACTAAGGAAAAAGGTATAAGATATTTCCATGAAAAATTTAAAAGCTGGTCAAATCTTACTCTTGGGAAAGTCCATCTGAACCAGATCATAAAAAACATTAAAATATATGTTTTAACAAGAAACCATACTATTGCTGAATACTCAAAAAACGGAAGGGGAAAACCGTGCCATCCTCCGAGAAAAACTGCAGTAGCAAGAGAACTTACAATAAACATCTCTGTATATTCCCCTAAAAAAAACAGGGCAAAAGCCATACCACTGTATTCAGTATGGAATCCCGCTGTAAGTTCACTTTCAGCCTCAGGAAGGTCAAAAGGAGCTCTGTTTGTTTCAGCAACACTTGATACAAAATATATAAGGAATGCAAGTGGCTGAAGAACTATAAACCAGATTTTCCCCTGAAATCCGACTATATCCCCAAGACTGAATGAATTAACCACAAAAACAACAGAAAGAAGCGAAAGAAGAATAGGAATTTCATAGGCAATATTCTGAGAAACAGACCTCATGGCTCCCAAAAGACCGTACTTGTTATTTGAAGCCCAGCCTGCAACAAAAATCGCCATAACATTCAAAGAAGCCATCGCAAGAATAAAGATAAGACCTATATTGAGATCAATACCCTGAAGTTTCGGGGCAAAAGGCATTACAACAAAAGGAAGAACAGCCGGAGTAAAAGCAAGCAACGGAGCGATCCTGAAAAGCTTACGATGAGCTGCATCAGGGACTATAAGCTGTTTCGACATAAGTTTTACAGCATCAATCGCTGTTTGAAGCACACCGTGCCACCCTACTTCCATCGGTCCAAGACGGTACTGCATATGTCCTGCTATTTTTCTTTCAAGATAAACCATAATAAGAGCATTAACAAAAACCAGAGTAAGAATTAAAGTCAATGCTATCGGAATTCTAAAAAAATGCGGTGGTAAATTTGCTATAAAGTCCATATTTTTCTACCTGTCAATTTCAGGAATTACCAGATCAAAACTGCCCATAACTGCTACAAGATCAGCCAAAAGCATACCTTCACAAATTTCGGCTACAGAAGACAGATTAGCATATGAGGGTACCCTTACTTTAAGCCTGTAAGGAACATCGCTGCCGTCTGAAACCATATAGTAACAAAGCTCGCCCCTTGCAGCTTCTACTGAAAAGGAAGTATGACCTTTTGGAAGCTTAAGCTTTTTGGGAACCTTTGATTTTATGTCACCTTCAGGAATCATTTCAACGGCCTGCTTTAAAATTCTTATACTCTGCTTCATCTCTTCTATACGTACATCATAGCGGTCAAGACAGTCTCCGTTTTTGCCAACAGGAACATCAAAATCGATTTCCGGATAAACTGAATAAGGGAAAGCTTTTCTTACATCATAATCGATTCCGCTTCCTCTCATATTAGGACCTGTAACACCAAAGCGTCTTGCAGCATCAGGAGTAAGTACCCCAACCCCTTCAGATCGTTTTCTGAAAATAATATTGCCGGTTACAAGCCTGTCATAGGTAATAAATCTTTTTTCAAGTCTTTTGATAAATTCGTGGCATCCTTCTATGAATTTATCATCTATATCAGAATATACTCCACCTACTCTGTGAAAACTGTAAGTAAGTCTTGAACCTGTAAGGCTTTCAAGGAGATCAAGGACCTGCTCCCTGTCGTCAAAACAGTAAAGAATCGGAGTAAAAGCTCCAAGATCCAGAAGGAATGTCCCAAGCCATAAAAGATGACTTGCAAGCCTGTTAAGCTCCACAGTAATAACTCTTATAAATTCAGCTCTCCTTGGAACTTCAATTCCTGCAGCCTGTTCAAGAAGAGATACATAACCATGATTATAGGGGAGTGCACATACATAATCCATTCTGGCAGTATTGGGAAGAAATGATTGTGCAGGTCTTATTTCACCAATTTTTTCGTGCATTCTGTGACCGTATCCGATTACAGGATCGATTTTAGTGACATACTCTCCGTCCATTTCAAGAACAAGTCTTAGTACCCCGTGAGTACTGGGATGCTGAGGTCCCATATTCAAAAGGAATTTATGCTGACCGTTCTCGTAATAACTCTCAGAAATATTTTCTGCTATTGAAGTCATTATAATTTACCCGCAGCTTTAATGTTAAATATTTAGTTGATGATCAAAATTTTACAGTTTTCAGCTAATTACTATTCACCCGGCTATTCTTCTTCACCCGGCTTACTTGCTTCTTCTTTCAGTCCGGTATCTTCAGCAGATTTAAGCTTTCCTCCCTTTTTAAGAAGGGGATGAAGATCTTTGTCAAAATCTGCAAGAATAAGTGTTCTCTTATCAGGATTGTCTTCAAAGTCTATGCCGAAAAACTCCATTACTTCTCTTTCATACCAGTGAGCACCTGAAAATATGTCAGACACTGTCTTAACACTGCTTTCAGTACCTGTAAAAACTCTTCCCCTTACCCTGAAACTTTCTGAGGGATACATAAACTGGTATACAACAACAGATTCAGGAGATGTGTGCACAGCTGTAATAAAATTAAGCATAAAATAATTGTCATATAAAATTTCAGCAAACCTTCTCAAATTTTCTTTAGGGACTATAAAGTCGAGGTCAACACCTGAAAAAAAGTCCTGCTCATGGGATTGTGAAGCGATTTTATTTATTTCTGTCTTAAGCTTATTTTTATCCATTTTAGAAAACCTTAGGTATTTTTCGGATGCTTATTCTGAGGAAAAGGATGCCTTTTCCCTGTTATTTTCTCCTGAAGCTTGAATATTGCTTCAAGCAGTGCTTCCGGCCTTGGAGGACATCCGGGGATATAAACATCCACAGGTATTAGTTTATCCACACCTTCTATTACTGTATAGTTCTCCTCTATTGCAAAAGGCCCTCCTGACATTGCACAGTTGCCCATTGCAATAACCCATTTCGGCTCAGGCATCTGTTCATATAGAGTAACTACAGTTTCAGCCATTTTTTTATTCACAGTACCCGCAACGATCATTACATCACTTTGCCTGGGTGATGGTCTGAAAACTTCGGCTCCGTATCTTGAAGCGTCGAATCTGGCCATTCCTACACCCATCATTTCTATTGCACAGCATGCTATACCAAATGTCATGGGCCACAAAGAGTTGGCCTGGCAGTGTCTAAGCAAAGTGTCTATCTGGGAAAACCTGACAACAGGACCCTGACCGCTGTATTCAGCGCCTTCTTTCAGACATGCTGTTTTTAAACCTTCAACAAATTTTTCCATTTGTTATACCCTTTTTCTCTCCCATTTAAAAACACCTTTGACCCAGGCGTAGACTATTGCAAGGGACAAAATTCCTATAAACAGAAAAAGTTCAAATATTCCTCTCCATGCACCTACAGTATCAAAGGCTGCTGCTGCAGGAAAAAGATACAAAACATCGACATCAAATGCCAGAAAAATAAGTGCGTAAAGATAATAAGCAGCTCCGTACTTAAAATTCCACATTTGACCATAAGGCTTCATTCCACACTCGTATATTTCAAGAGTACGGGATGAATCAAGTCTTTTGGGAGCAACTAGATATGCTATAATAAAAGGGGCAAAAGCCGAAACAAAGCCCCCTACAAGAAAAGATATTATATATAAATACTGGATTAACAAATCATCTGCCATATATTTTTCTCCTGTACCCGGTTAATATCGAAGTTATTTTTCTAATTCGATTAATACAGCTGTGTCAAGAAATATAATCATATTTTTTTTTGCATATTTTTTTATGCACACCCTTTTAAAATACTGATTTTAATGAGCTGAGCAGCTGTTCAGAAGGTTTAATTTTTTTTCTTTTATTTCATTGTATCTTTGTTCAAAAAAGAATTCTTCACCATTAAATGCAGGAACAAGCTCATCAAGCCATGAAGCCTTGTCATCAAATTTTGCAAAAAATACCTTATTTACCCAGTCTGTATCCCTTGCCTGAACAAATTTTAAAACAAAAACTTTTTCATTATTTATCTCTGCTATTCCATCAACCATAACTTTACCGGGACTTGCAGACATAGAAGGTCCCCTTACTGTTCTGCACAAGCCTGAAATATTTTTATAAGCTTTTGTAAAAGTCTCATAAGCTTCAGCAAGAGGTACTTCAAAATAAGATTTTGGACCGGTGTCCCTTTCAACAAACATATAATAAGGAACAGCGCCAAGCTTTACCTGCTGTTTCCACATTTCTGCCCAGACTTCCGGTGAATTGTTTACATGTCTTATTAAAGGCGCCTGAGTTCTGATCTCAACACCTACAGACTTAAGCCGCCTGATTGCCTTTACTGCTTCAGGAGTTTCAAGTTCTCTATTATGAGAAAAATGTGCCATCAAAGCAAGATGATACCCTTTTTTTATAATCTTTTCAAAAAGTCTTATAAGATCATCTGAGTCTTTATCTTCAAAAAACCTGTATGGCCAGTATGCAAGAGCTTTGGTACCTATTCTTATATTTTCCAGATTTCCCGGTTTTTCCTCAAGAAATGCTTCAAGATATCTTTCAAGAATAGAAGTCTTCATAACCATTGGGTCTCCGCCCGTAAAAAGGAGATCTGTAACAGTTGTGTTTCTTTTTATATATTCATAAAGACTTTCTTTTTCCCTTGATGCAAACTTTAGCTCCTGAAGTCCTATAAACTGAGCCCATCTGAAACAATAAGTGCAGTAACTGTGACAAAGCTGTCCCTGACTTGGGAAAAAAAGAACTGTTTCATCATACTTATGCTGCATTCCCGACAAAATCCGTTTGTCAAGAACTGCCGCATTAAGATCTGTCTGATTTGCAGGATGCGGATTCATGCTTAAATGAAAATTTCTGGCTTTCTGCTTAAAACCTTGTGTATCATTTTTAAAATACAAATCATAAAGTTCAGCAAACCTTTTATCATCTATCATCCCGGGCTGTGGGAATGTCAGCTGAAACATAGGGTCTTCAGGAATATTGTCCCAGTCTATCAATTTATCAAGAACATAAGAACTTACTCTGAAAGGTATTACATTGGCACTTACTTCAAGCGCATCTTCAACATACTTCGGTATATTATATAAATGCTTGATTTTATCAAAACTTTTCTTTGTATAAGCTTTAAATTCATGACTGCTCATTCTTCCTCCTTATAGATAACACGCAGAAAAGGGCAGAAAAATCTTTCGCTGCAAATTTTAAGTATAAAAAATGAAGATATTTAAAATCAGTATAATTGTCAAACCGGAGGTAAAACAAACAACTTAATCCGACTCTATTTTTATGCAACAGACTTTATAAAACAGAGTCAAAATCATTATATATTCATAATCTTAACATATATTATTAATATGGTTCACCAAAAGAATGATTTTTAATATTTTAAAAAGCAGCCGTTATAATCCTGAAAATCTGACCCTGCAATCACTTCAGACTTTAACAAAAAAATCCCGGTTTAATTAATCACTATATAATTAACAGAACCGGGATCTCAAAGTTTGTTTACAGTAACACAGGGCTGACTTTAAAAGCGATTAATTAAAATCAAACTATCCCCAGATTTTTAAGTTTTGAAGCAAGGGGTATCCCTTCTGAGTCATAACCTCTTTTTTTATAATACTGCGAAAGCATTTTACCAAGAGGAACAACCTTTTTTTCATCATCGCTTTCAAGCCCCTCTTTAAGGAATCTTTCAGGAAGAACATCATCTTTTCCGGAAGCACCCTCCCTTGTATTCATATATCTTTCCAGCATATGAATTCTTTCACCGGCTTTTCTAAACTTCCACATAGACATTTTTATGCCTGTAACACTTGAAAAAAGCTTTGAATAAAGACTGAAATCTATCAAAGAAATGGCAAGAAGAGGAATATTCATCATAAGAAAATTAAGCACAAACGCCGGGGTATATTTTGAAAGCGGAGGTTCCAGAGTATAAGAATACATTGTGAACTGACATGTCTGCAAAGCATTGATTCCGCAGGTCAGATCCTCGAAAAACTTTACAAAATCAGCCTTTGCCCTTGGACTGTCAGCCTTTAAAAGACCAAAATAAACTTCAAGAGCAACAACATAAGCAGATAAATGACATGCTCCCCTGTTTGCAACAGCATATGCAAGTCCGTGCCCATAAGCTCCCCTTGGATCATAGGCAGCCATTTCCATGCCTTTTACATGCATGGCAAAATCTTTTCCTCCATATCTACCTGAAAGTTCTCTTGAACCAAGAGCTGCCTCTGCGCCCTTTCCCCTTGAATATGCAATATCATACAATAAATCTGTTACACCTTCTGAAGATCCGAATTTAAGATCTGTTTCATAAAGTCCTTTTTCACCGGCCTCCATTATCCATGCAATTGTACCTCCGGCAGAAATGGTGTCCATTCCAAGCTTTGAACATATATCATTAAAATCTGAAATTTTTTCAGTATCAAATATTTTAAGATTTGAACCCATAAGAGCTGTTGTTTCAAACTCGGGTACAGAAAGGGTTTTACCTTTATAATTACCTTTATGGCCGCACAGAATAGAACATGGCTTGCATGTTGAATATTTTATGTCATGAAGTTTTTTTATTGTCTGTCCTGATATTTTGTGGGCATCATCATGGCGTCCTGTTCTGAAATTGTTAACAGGAAGAATTCCTGCCTTGTTGTTCAGATTGACGTTGGCATTTGTTCCATACTCCCTCATGAAATAAGAGCTCATTTCATTTTGGTTAATATATTTTTGCCCCCTTTTTTTATACTTATTAAACTTTTTCTTATTAACAGGAACAATTTTGTACTCACCGCCTTTTACAGTTACAGCCTTTAAATTTTTCGATCCCATTACAGCACCAAGACCGCCTCTCCCGAGAAACCTGTGGCCTGATGCAATATTTGCATATCTTACTCCGTTTTCTCCGGCAGGACCGATAACAAGGGCAGATTCTTTCTTATCCCGGCATACCGCTTCCTGGGTCTTTTCTGTATCAAGGCCCCAGAAACCTTCTCCGTTTTCAAAAACTGCTCCGTTTTTATCAATTCTTAAAACCGTATGTTTTGAAGCTCTGCCCTTTAATATTAGACCGTCCCATCCTGCAGTTTTGAGCTGCATTCCAAAAGGACCGCCACATGAAGAGGTATTGAAAATACCTGTTAGAGGTGATTTTGCAACAGCATGAAAACGACCTGAGCATACTGCATTTGTGCCCATTAACACACCCGGCATAACAGCCATTATATTATCTTCTCCAAGGGGATCAGATCCGGGCTTGATTCTGTCGTAAATAAGTTTTAGCCCAAGGCCCTTGGCACCTATATAATTAGCTCTTTCTTCCTTTGTAATATTATAAACATCAAAAGTCTGAGAACTTAAATCTACTTCAAGCACTTTATTTGAAGTACCTTTTATTTCTTCTGCCATAAGTCAGTCTCCATTTTTTAAAACGCTTTTTTTAGAATTTTCATTGCATCATCATGTGACATTTCTTCAGGATTCATCATGAGTGCACCGTCATCAACAGCTCCCATGGCAATTTTACCAAACATATCCTCGGTTACGCCTGCATCTTTTAAAGTATATGGAAGACCTGCAGCATCTTTTAATTCTTTTTGAAACTCTCTTATATCTTCAATTAATTTTTCAGCTCTTTTTTCTGCAGGTGTTGCAGAATAAACATCCGGTCCTGAAAAAGGGAGAAGAAGTTCGGCAAGGCTGTCTTTTATTTTTTCAAAATTATACTCAAGTCCATGTGGAAGAAAAACAGACATGGCAACTCCATGTGGTACTTTTGCAACAGCTCCTGTTGAATGACCAAGAGCATGAACACCTCCTACCATTGAGTTGGAAAAAGAAATTCCTGACATAGTTGCCGCATTTGCCATACTAAGCCTTGCCGCTTTATCTTTTCCGTCTTTAACAGCTTTTAAAAGATTAGCTCTGATTAGTTTTATTGCTGAAAATGCATAAGCATCACTTACAGGATTTTTCTGCAGACAGGTATAAGCTTCAACTGCGTGGGTCAAGGCATCCATTCCTGTGGCAGCTGTAATTTTAGCAGGCATTGTCTCGGTCATACGCGGATCAAGCACTGCAAGATCAGGAAGAAGATAACCTGAAATAAACTCCATTTTAACCTTTTTTTCTTCATTATATATAACAGCTACAAGAGTGGTTTCTGAACCTGTTCCGGCTGTGGTCGGAATAACAACAAAAGGCTTGAGCGGATGTGTAAGTCTGTCTGCACCTTCAAATTCTGCAAGATCATCTGAATTTTCAGTTACAAGTATATTAACACCTTTTGCAGTATCTATGGGAGAACCGCCTCCAACAGCAATAAGTGAATCGCATTTATATTCATTGTATATTTTTGCTATTTTATTTACTGTGGCATTTGAAGAATCAGGGGGAACATCACTGAAAACCGGTCCGATTTCGACATCAGAACTTTTAAAAGAATTCATGAAAACATCCATAAGACCTGCTTTTTCAACACCTTTGTCTGTAATTACAAGTGGCCTTTTTGCATTTAGAAGTCCAAGCTCATAAGCAACATTTTCCAAAGCTTTGCTGCCTGAAATAATTTTAACCGGATTGTAAAATTCATAATACGACGGAAGCATAATTACTCCTTTTTATTTTTTAGAAACCTGTTATTAGTCCAATAGTGTAGAAATACAACCTTGTTGTCATTCGTTTGGTAAACTTGATATGCGGAATTCTTCTCATAAGATTTTTGCATAAAAAATCGGGATATAAATATGCTAAAATCAGATTCAGGCACCTTACAAAAGACATTGCTTTTGCAACATCACCTATGACTGTAAATCTGTGCTCTGCAAATCCTCTGGGAACTCCCATTAAAGGAGTAAGTATTAAAAAAGCAGAATCGACATTTTTAAAATTAACCGACAAATCCGGAGTTTTATCATCAAATCCCTTTGCTTTAACTCTGCCGTTTTTCTTATGAAGAATCAACCTGGGCCCGAAAGGCAAAACATTAAGTTCAAGTTTAAAGCCTTCCGGCCATGCAGCAATTTCATCTGCTATTTCATTGTCTTTTTCAGAGATTACCTGAAAAGCCCTGCCCAGAATAACAAGAACAACTTTACACACAATAGATTTAAACCGTTTTCTCCCGGGCTTTATAATTTTGTACTCCCCCATGACTCCTCCTTATTTTAATTTAAACACAAAGCCATAATCACCTGTAAATTCAAGATACTAAACAGGCATATCCAACTAAGTTCAGTTGAATTAAATATCTTAACTTATAAAGAAAAAAAAATTACAGTTTACAATAATACAGTATTATTCAGTCTGAATTTAAGCGATCTACAGAGTTCTTAAGCAGTTTTACATATTCAGAAGCCGGAACCTGATTAATTCCCAAAAGATTTTGAATTACAAGTCCGTCAACAGCAGCAATTATAAGACCAGCAAAAGCTTCGTATTCTCCTGCTTCAGGATAGAATTCAGAAAGATTTTCTATGAGCATTTTTTTCCAGTTTTCGTAAACCTGGTGAAATTTTTTTAATAGCTGTGGACTGTCAGTAACAGCCTCTCTTACAAGATATATATGAAGCCTGCTTCTTGTTACTGCAGTGGGAACAGTTTCAAAAAGCTGCTCAAGTATTAATTCAGGAGTGGTATCCATTTTAAGAAGATCAAAAAGATTTCCGGTAAGTTCTTCCATATGCATTTCAGTTACAGCAAAAACAAGATCATTTTTTGTTGAAAAATAGTAATAAAGAGTTCCTTTACTTATACCGGCAGCAGCAGCAATTTCTGCAAGCGAAGTTTTATCAACCCCTTTTTTTGTAAAAAGCTCCGAAGCCCTTGCAGCAATCCTCTCTTTCATAAAAACCTCTTTAACCCGATCGGCTGACCGACCGACAAACAGTAAAAAAAATTGACGCTGAAAATAACGTCAATTTATTTATAAATTCAAAGCACTTATTTTGTCAATCAAAAATTCAGCTGTCTTCTTTTTCTTTTCTTGACTCTTTTATGTCTTTTTCAAGAATATCAGCTCCAAGCTCATTACCTTCTCTTATAATAAGAAGTGCAAGTCTGTGCATATATGCCCTTCTTTCTTCCTTGCTTCTTCCAGGGTAATTTCTGAAAGTAAGAACTACTCCTGCAAGGGAAGCAAAAAAAGCATGTGTAAAAAATCTTATATTTTCGACACCTTCTGCACGTGTAACAGCCTTATCAAACATATTAAGGAAATATCTCTGAACAGCATTGAACTTTTTTAAAGCTCTTTCATTGATTTCGCCCCTAATCATGAAATGACACATCATCTGAAAAGTAGATTCATTATCTATAAGATAATCAACAACCGCTATTGCCAGTTCATCAAGGGTGCCGCCCTGCTCTATCCTTAATTCAAGCTCATTCTCAATTGTATTTATATCCTGAATAAGAGCTTCAACAAAAAGATCATCTCTGCTAGGGAAATACCTGTATATTGAAGCTGCTGAAACACCAGCTTCTGCGGCTATATCTCTCATTCCTATTTCATGGAAGGATCTTTCTTCAAACAAAGTCATTGCAGCTGAAATTATAAGCTGCTTTCTGACTTCCCGCTCATCCTGTCTCAATTTCATAAATGTTGACTGTTCCGACATTCGTCGACCTCCTGTTATATAAATTCCGGTGCGTATTTTCAGGTTAAAACCAAATTAAAATTAAACATTAATTTTTATTTAGCAAACATTGTCAGTTTCTTTTTTTCCTGCATCATTCAAAGCAAGAAAAAAAGCTCCTGCTGCAAGCTCTGCACAATGAATTTCATTTTCAGGAAGAGTTTCCAGATAATCAGCTATATCTTCGGGGGTTATTTCCCAGGCTTCATCAATACTTTTCCCCTCGGTCAGTTTTGACAGAGCAGCTGAACATGCATTTGTATTAATGCAGCCGTTTGCCTGGTAAGAAACAAATTCAAGTTTTTTACCTGATAAAGTAAGATAAAAAGTTATAGTGTCACCGCATTCTCCGGTTCTGGAACCATAACCGTCAGGGTTTTCAACATACTCAGACCTTTCACTGCTGAAAGCCATTTCAAGGTAATTTCTGGAATGTTTCTCAAAAAAATCTTCGTTAACCCCGTCCATCCTTACGCCTCCTGATCATTGCAAAATAAAAAAAGTAAATTTATCTTATATGTTTTTTTTTTGCAATATTTTTCGGAATAAACCGTGTTCAATTTTTATTAAAACAAAAAGAGAACTAATCTGAATCTCTTGCCTGAATTTTTGTCTGGATAAATGCAGCATAAAATTAAAAAGCGCGAAAAATAAAATTTGAACTTTATTTTATTCATCTGCTCATATAAAATCAGTCAAAAATTTATTAAATATATTGATAAAGACAAAATTCGGGTTTAAAAAGAATGCTGAAATCCGCACTTTAAAAAAATTAGCTTAAATAGTATTTGACCGGAAACCAGAATTTTTATCTATAGAAGACATGGACAAAAAACCGTTTTCATAAAACAACTGTTATAAACTTTACCATTTAAAAACCGAAAGGCAGAATCCTTGTTTAAAATTTATCAGGAAATCTTTGAATTCTTTAAAGCAAACATACAGATACTGGCTCTTGTTGTAGCTATAACAGAGCTTCCCCTAATCCTCCTTGACAACTTTTTACCAGGTTCGCTACAGGCCGGGCCTGCTTTTGCAATTTTAATACTTGGAATAGTTGTAGTTGCATTTTCAAACGGAACTCTTACTGCAGTTTTTTCCATGATTTTTTACAAAGAGCAGATTGATATAAAACAGTCTCTTACAACAAGCTTAAATTACCTTCCGAGAATGTTAACAGGAATTTTGATTTACGGGCTCCTTATAATACTGGGAGTTATATGTTTCATTCTTCCGGGTATTATAATAGGAGCAAGACTTTCTTTATACAATTACTATATAATTTATGAAGACATGGACCCTGTAGAAGCCCTTAAAGAAAGCTTCAGAGTTACCACCGGCTTTACATGGGAAATAACAGCACTTTTCATGATAATGTTTTTTATTGCAACTATACCTTATCTTATAACTGCAAACTACCTTCATGCTGCAAAAATAACCAACCCTTTTCTTTTAATTATTACTGACTATGCCTTTTCAGTTATAGGAACACTTGTACCTGTTCTTACATTCAGAATTTACTGCATGATAAAGGAAAAAAACGGTATATATTTTGACTGATAAAAATCCAGATCAGAAAAACACTCTTTTAAAAGAAATACAAAGATTAAGAGAAAGTGAAGCTGTATTCAGATATCTGTTTGAAAAATCGATGGCTCCTTCTATTCTTATTGAAGAAGATATGACAATCTCCATGGCCAATCAAAAGGCAAAGGAGCTTTTCGGATTCGGGGAAAACAAAAAAGAAGGATATATTAAATGGCCTGAGTTTATCCATAAAGATGATATTGAAAAAATGAAAAAATATCACAATCTCAGGAGAAAAAATGAAAACATTGTCCCACATGAATATGAATGCAGACTTATAGACGGAAACGGAAGACTTCAGCACATCTTCATCAAGCTCGATATGATAAAAGGTACAAAAACAAGCCTTGCAACATTTGTAAACATCACATCAAAAAAGCTTGCTGAAAAGACACTAAAAGAAAGAGAAGAAGAATTAAGTGCAATTATAGATCATGTAAAAGGCTTTATCTACACTGTTTTTCCAAATTACAAAATTGAGTTTGCCAATTATGCTCTTATAAAAAAAACCGGTCAGGATATTATAGGTGAAACCTGCCACAAAGCGATTTTCAGCTCTGATTCTCCCTGCAGTTTCTGCCCCTTAAAAAATGTGTTTAAAGGTGAAAACTCTAAATATGAATTCAGAGGGCTTCAGGACAACCGATGGTACAGAGCTATTTCCAGCCCCATAAGCGATCAGTCAGGAAATGTTTTAAAACAGCTTTCCATTATAACAGACATCCATGAAATCAAACTCGAAGAAGAAAGATTAAGGCTTTCAAAAATAAATTTAACAAAAGAGAATATAAGGCTTAAAGCTTCTATAAAAGACAGGTTCAGGTTCGGAAGACTCATAGGCAAGTCTGCGGCAATGCAGGATGTATACGAAAGAATACTTAAAGCCGCTGCAAGTGATGCAGATGTAGTTATTTACGGAGAATCAGGCACAGGAAAGGAACTTGCAGCCCGCACAATACATGAGTCAAGCAGCAGAGCAAAAAACAGATTTATACCTGTAAACTGCGGAGCAATTCCTGAAAATCTTATGGAAAGCAATTTTTTCGGATATGCAAAAGGTGCTTTTACAGATGCCCAGAAGAATACTAAAGGTTTTCTTGAAGAAGCTCACAAAGGAACACTTTTTCTTGATGAAATAGGGGAGATACCGTCTTCACTTCAGATAAAACTTTTAAGAGCTCTTGATGAAGGAGGATTTTCACCTCTTGGCTCCACAGAAATTATAAAACCTGATTTCAGAATTATTGGAGCAACAAATAAAAACCTTGAGGATCTTATGGATGAAAATCTCATAAGAGAAGATTTTTTTTACAGAATACATGTAGTTCCTCTTCACCTGCCGCCTTTGCGTGACAGAAAAGAAGATATACCTTTTTTATGCGATTTTTTTCTTAAAGAGCTTGGTGAAAAGGCTTTTGTTCTTACCTCAGAAATTGCAGAAATTCTTCAGGATCATGACTGGCCGGGCAATATCCGTGAACTTAAAAACACCCTTCAAAGATACGCAACCCTTGGAAGAGAAGCTCTTTCTTTTTCAAATAAGTTAAACAAGCCCCTTCCCCCAACAGGCAATGACTATAATATTTCATATCAGGGTAATTTAAAAGAAAGCCTTAAAAACTATGAAAAAATAATTATTAAATCTGCTCTGGAAAAAAACAAACAGCACAGAGGTAAAACTGCTGACTATCTGGGCATTACAAGAAGAACACTTGAAAGAAAAATGCTTGAATTCGACCTAAGGTAGCGACATTTTATTCGTATAAAACGACAAAAAAGTCGTAAAAACCAAATTTTTAAGACTAAATAAGTCTTTTTTGTCGTACAAATGAGACTGCAAGCAATTTTATTTTCTCCAACCAAAATTCTTACAAGCAAACATACCCAGATAACAACATGATTTTAATACCAAAATTTAAATTCAACCTATTCAAATAAAGCTTAATGGCATCTCTATTGCAATACACAGGTCAAACACAAAAAATAATAAGGAGACCGCCATGAAGAAATCTTATGAAAAAGAATATCTTTCAAAAAAAACAACACCGGAAAAAGCTCTTGAATGCATCAAATCAGGAGACTGGGTCGATTATGGCAATTTTTTGTGTTCACCAATTTATCTTGATAAAAAACTTGCTGAAAAAAAAGGGGAATTAAAGGATATAAAAATCAGAGGTATAGGTTTCCCCGGACTTGCAGCAACAGCTGCCAATGATCCTGAGCAGGAAACCTTCACCTACAATAACTGTCATTTTACTGCAGGCGACAGAATTTTACACGACATGAAACTCTGCAGCTATGTTCCGGTTCTTTACCATGAAGGTCCAAGATATTACAAAAAAGGGGAAGCAAAAAACAATGTATACATAATAAGAACAGCTGATATGGACAGTGCAGGATATTTTAATTTCGGCATAGCCTCTTCTGTTCAGAAAGCACAGGCTGATTCAGCATCAAAGGTTATTGTTGAAGTAAACAAAAATATACCTTACTGCCCCGGAGGCATAAATGAAGCTATCCATATAAATGATGTAGATTTTATTGTAGAATCAGACCATGAAAAAATGCTTGAACTCCCCTCTTCTGAAATCTCTGAAGAAGAGAAAAAAATTGCACAGTTCATAGTAAATGAAATCCCTGACAAAGCCTGCATTCAGCTGGGAATAGGCGGAATGCCTGATGCTGTTGGAAGAATGCTTGCAAAATCGGATCTTAAGGATCTTTCTGTACATAGCGAAATGATGGTTGATGCATTTATGCACATGCATAATTCAGGTGTTGTTACAAACAAATACAAAGAATTCTGCCCTGGGAAATCGACTTATTCATTTGCAATGGGAAGCAGCGATCTTTATGAATTCCTTCACAACAACAGCAGCTGCGCAAGCTATTCAGTTGAATGGATCAACACACCTTCTACAATATCCTCAATTTCAAATTTTATGTCTATAAACAATGCCATAGAAACTGATCTGTTCGGCCAGATTTCATCTGAATCATCAGGCACCAGACAGATTTCAGGCACAGGAGGCCAGTTCGATTTTCATTACGGAGCTTATCATTCTCCCGGAGGTAAAGCTTTTATATGCTTTACATCCACAAAAACCCTTAAAAACGGAGAAAAAGTATCAAGGATAAAGCCTTCTCTAAGCCCCGGGACAATTGTAACCCTTCCAAGAACAGCAGTGCATTATGTTGTTACAGAATACGGAATAGTATCACTTAAAGGTAAGTCTACATGGGAAAGGGCAGAAGCTCTTATTTCCATAGCTCACCCGGATTTCAGGGAAGATCTTATAAAAGAGGCTGAAAAAATGAATATATGGAAAAGATCTTCAAAAACCGGCGGGGAAAAATACACAGAGTCTGTTAAAATGGTGGGTTAGTATAAAACTCAAAATCCCCTGCAGAGAATATCTGAAGGGGATTTTGAATCCTAAGACTTAAAATTTTAGGTGTGTTCCAGATTTTATTAAATTTAAATATTAAATGTCAGAATAAACCGGTTTTTATTATTAGACCTACGTTCCCATTCCAGATGTTTTAACATTTCCCGGGCGATATATAACCCCAGTGCTTCAAATGTAGTTCGTTTAAAAGTCATCCGGGCACCATTGATATCAAAGTATGATTCTAATTCACCAGGCAATCCGGCATAGTCAATAGTAATGATCCAAACAGAGGATTCCACTTGCCAGCTCACTTTAACTGGAGCGTTTAACATTTGTTTTTCCAAACGCTTGACACAATAATGATAAACTTCCTCAATTGCAAGTATCAAGGCATCCTGGCTTCTTTCGGACATTGCTTCCTTTGTTAATTTAACTGTTAAACACTGTATCAATTGTAATGCATGCTCATAAGGCGGTATATCAAGGGTTCCAAGCCACTTCATTGGGGTGTCTCCTCTTAACGGGGTTTTTACAGGCTTAAACAAACAAGTTTGAAAGGATCCCCCCTTTCGGGAACTCAGAAAAAAAGAGATCTATAATTTACAGGCTATTCTTTTATAAAAACACCTTTTTCTTTTGAATGGTCAAGTTCCATTTCTAAAATATCACTCCATTTTTCAGTTAACTTATCAAAGAATCCTGTGGTTTCTATTCGCCTTAAAGCTTTTTGCCATTCATCAACTATATCTTGAGAAGTCCCTTTTGACAGCATTATATAACTAGAAGCTACTCTATATACATAAACTGGTTCAATGACGTCCATTGTATATCCCTCACTGGCTACTACAGAGGGTGCTTCTACATCTGATAATGCCCACAAGTCTAATCTTGAGACTAAAAGCTTCCGCAAATTCTGAACCTGAGTTGATACTTCATCAACTTCAACGCCTTCACCTTCAAAATAAGAAGAACGCCAGTCATCCCTCATACATCCTACAACTAAATCTTGATTTTTAATATCTTGAATATTTTTTACTGCAATTGGGTTTCCTTTTTTCTTATACAGAATATGCTGCCTGGTAAAAATCGGTCCTACAAACTTAAATCCTAAATCGACCCTCTCCTGTGTTTTACCAGCTGTAAAAATAGCTATGTTTGGCTCGTTCTTAGCTATACGATATGATCTTGCCCACGGATATACTTCTATTTCAGCATCTTCATTAATTACTCTTTTAATCTCTTTTACGATATCTACAGATGTCCCTGTTAATTCTCCGGCATAAGTATAGTTAGTTGGTGCCTCTTCTGTTGTCAAAATCCTGATATTTCCGCCGAAAGCTAATACCGGTGTTAAAAACGAAATAATAACTAATATTATTTTTTTCAATTTTCTCATATCCTTTAGTTGTGAATTTTATAAATTTTGCAATTTTATATTGGGGTTTTTCATGGTTTTAAATATGAGGTTGGTTAACGGAATGACTCAACTACAGGGCACTGATGAAAGCAAAAAAGGTCTCTTCAAATGCACTATGCAGTTAAAATCAAGGGTTTTTATAAAAATCACCCCTACTGTTTAAAACTTCTTGCAGCAGCAACCGCTTTTTTCCAGCCGGAATAAAGATCATCAGATTTTTTTTCATTCATCTTAGGAGAAAAAGTTCTTTCAACAGCCCACTGCGTGGTAATTTCATCTTTATTCTGCCAGAAACCGACTGCAAGACCGGCAAGATAAGCTGCTCCAAGCGCTGTGGTTTCTATACAACCAGGTCTTTCAACATCGGTTTTTAAAATATCGCTTTGAAACTGAAGTAAAAAATTGTTTAAACAGGCTCCTCCGTCAACACGCAGTTTTTTTATACCTATACCTGAATCTTCCTCCATTACAGACAAAACATCCTTTGACTGATAAGCAAGTGATTCTATTACAGCTCTTACAAAATGCTCTTTTTGAGTTCCTCTTGTTATTCCGAAAACACAGCCCCTGACATCAGAATCCCAGTACGGAGTTCCAAGACCTACAAAAGCCGGCACAACATAAACACCTTCTGTACTTTTCACTTTCAAGGCATACGATTCAGATTCAGAAGCATCCATAAACATTCTAAGACCGTCACGAAGCCACTGAATTGCTGAGCCGGCAACAAAAACCGAGCCTTCAAGAGCATACTTTACTTTTCCGTTTATACCCCATGCTATTGTGGTGAGAAGGCCGTTAACAGATTTTACAGCTCTTTCACCTGTATTCATCAGCATAAAGCATCCGGTTCCGTATGTATTTTTTGCCATTCCTGTCTCAAAACATGCCTGACCAAACAATGCTGCCTGCTGATCACCCGCCATTCCGGCAACAGGTATTTCATTACCGTAAAATGTTTCAGGAGTTGTATATCCGTAAATACCTGATGACGGTTTTACCTCAGGCAGCATCTGCTCAGGGATATCAAGATACTCAAGAATTTCTTTATCCCATTTAAGTTCATGTATGTTGTACATAAGAGTTCTTGATGCATTTGAATAATCAGTTACATGAACCTTTCCTTTGGTCAGTTTCCATGTAAGCCAGGTATCTATTGTTCCGAAAAGAAGATCGCCGTTTTTAGCTTTTTCCTTTGCTCCTTCAACATTATCTAGAATCCACTTAACTTTTGTGGCAGAAAAATATGCGTCCACAAGAAGCCCGGTTTTTTCAGTAAAAAAATCACTTAAACCTTCTGCTCTTATTTTATCGCATATATCAGCAGTCTGCCTTGACTGCCATACAATAGCATTATAAATAGGACGACCTGTTTTTTTATCCCACACCACTGTTGTTTCACGCTGGTTGGTTATTCCGATTGCTGCAATTTCACCGCCTGCAACATCCTTATGAGCAAGAGCTTCTGCAGCCACAGACTGAACAGATGACCATATTTCCATTGCATCGTGCTCTACCCAGCCCGGTTCAGGGAAAATCTGGGTAAATTCCTTGCGTGTAATATTTACAATACGGCCTGATTTATCAAAGATTATAGCCCTTGAAGTTGTTGTACCCTGATCTATTGCAAGGATATACTTTTTTTCGAAACCAGATTCAGAATTGTTATAAGCCATATAAAATCCCTTTTTGTTTTTCCCGATAACCGGTTACCGGGATTCATAAACATAATTTTTCTTACATTATGCAGCCAAATGCTATATTAATTTAAAGAATTATTTTTTGCATATTAGATTATATAGAGCTTCTTTTCCAGAACTTTCAATCTTAATAAAAATTTTCATATTTTAAAAAAGATACCAGAATCATTACTGTTAAGATAAAAAACAATAATATCCTTAAAACAGCTTCTTAAACAGAAAATCCCGGCTTACAACCTGTAATTGGTTATTATCTGCCCAATACAGGATAAAACAGGATTTGACCCTTTTCTGCCACTGGAATATATACAATCTGAATTTAATATTTAAAAGGCACACAAATACATGCAGGTAAAAACCCTTGAAACATCCGATTTTCTTAAAAAAGCTGAAAACAGCATTCTTATAGATGTAAGATCACCTGTTGAATACACCAAAGGACATATACCGGGAGCAATCAACATTTCTTTGTTTTCAGACAAAGAAAGGGAAGATATAGGAACATTATACAAGCACAGCAGTAAAAAAGATGCTGTATTAAAAGGGCTCTCATATGTACAGCCGAAACTTTCAGGTTTTGTCCAAAAATTATACGACCTTACAAGTGAAACTAAAAAAAATAAAATCTTAGTATACTGCCACAGAGGGGGATTAAGGAGCAATTCTTTTGCATGGCTTCTTGAAGCATCGGGCTTTGACGTTTCAATTCTTGATTCGGGTTATAAAAAATACAGAAACCATGTTCTTCAAAGTTTTAAAAACGATTATAAATTCATTTTACTCGGAGGAAAAACAGGGTGTGGAAAAACAGATATATTAAAAGAAATGAAAAAAAACCATGAACAGGTTATCGACCTTGAAGGAATTGCAAATCACAAAGGTTCTGCATTCGGAGACCTTGGAAACGGAATCCAGCCGACTCCGCAGCAGTTTGAAAACAATCTTTCAAAAAAGCTTACAAGCCTTGATATAAAAAAACATATCTGGCTTGAAAATGAAAGCCCGGGAATAGGCGGACTTTTTATACCTCTTGAAATACGCAACAAAATGCAAAATTCACCTGTTGTAGATATTTTACTTCCAAAAAATGAAAGAATAAAAAGAATTGCAAAAGAATACGGCTCGTTTAATAAAATTCTTATTGAAGAAAGAATAAAAAAAATCGAAAAAAGACTTGGAAGGGAAAATGCCGGAAAAGCGGTTTTCTGCCTGCACAACAACCGGATAAATGAAACGGTTGAACTTCTTATAGGTTATTATGACAAAAGCTATGATCATAGTACTGATAAACCAGGCAAGATAAAATCAAAACTTAAAATAGAACTTGACACTGACAATCCTGTAAAAAATTCCAGGATAATACTGGACACTTTAAGATCGTCATCATTTTCCATTATCAGACAAAATCAGTTCCAAGCTTAAACTGATAAATTTTAAATTCATACAAAAAAAGCCCTTCCTTGCGGAAGGGCTTTTCTATATATTAAACGGCTTTATTTCGGGGAAAGACGACTACATCATGCCGCCCATTCCTCCCATGCCGCCCATTCCGCCCATGCCGCCGCCTGGAGCGCCGCCACCAGCGTTTTCATCAGGAATTTCAGCGATCATTGCTTCTGTAGTAAGCATAAGAGATGCAACTGAAGCAGCGTTCTGAATTGCGAATCTTACAACTTTCTTAGGATCAATAACACCTGCTTCAATAAGATCTTCATACTTATCTTTTGCAGCGTTATATCCGAAGTTGCCTTCTTTTTCCTTAACTCTTTCTATAACAACTGAACCTTCAACACCTGCATTGTCTGCAATTTTTCTAAGAGGTGCCTGAATTGCCTGCATAATAACTTTGATGCCTGCTTTTTCTTCTTCATCTTCAACTTCAATAGCTTCAACAGCCTTAAGAGATCTGATAAGAGCAACACCACCGCCAGGTACGATACCTTCTTCAACTGCAGCACGAGTAGCATTAAGAGCATCTTCAACTCTTGCTTTCTTCTCTTTCATTTCAGTTTCTGTTGCAGCACCAACATTAATAACAGCAACTCCGCCTACAAGCTTAGCAAGACGCTCCTGAAGCTTTTCTTTATCATAATCTGAAGAAGACTCTGCAACTTCAGCTTTAATCTGCTTAACTCTTGCCTCAAGCTCACTTTTTGCTCCGGCGCCGCCAACAATTGTTGTATTGTCTTTATCAATTGTAATGCTCTTTGCCTGACCAAGATCAGTAACCTGCATATTCTCAAGCTTTAAGCCCATATCTTCTGATACAACCTGTCCGCCTGTAAGAACAGCAATATCCTGAAGCATTGCCTTTCTTCTGTCGCCGAATCCAGGAGCTTTTACTGCAGCTACGTTAAGAGTTCCTCTTAGTCTGTTAACAACAAGTGTTGCAAGAGCTTCACCTTCGATGTCTTCAGCTATAATAACAAGGGGCTTGCCCATTTTTGCTACATTTTCAAGGATTGGAACAAGATCTTTCATTGAAGAGATTTTGTTTTCGCAAAGAAGAATGTATGGATCAGAAGTTTCTGCAACCATTTTTTCAGAATCTGTTACAAAATACGGAGAAAGATATCCTCTGTCGAACTGCATACCTTCAACTACGTCAAGGTATGTTTCCATTGATTTTCCTTCTTCAACAGTAATAACACCTTCTTTACCTACTTTTTCCATTGCATCTGCAATGATGTTACCGATTCTTTCATCATTATTAGCAGAAATTGTACCAATCTGAGCAATCTCTTTTCTGTCTCTTGTATCGGTTTTAAGCTTTTCAAGATCTTCAACAATCTTTTCAACAGCTTTGTCGATTCCTCTTTTGATAGACATAGGATTGTTTCCTGCTA
>Ga0136557_1000784_pt1 | contig 22931 bp, 24 predicted proteins | sample AntRauTorckE6832_FD_104796 | JGI IMG/M metagenome (GOLD analysis project Ga0136557, IMG submission 104796) | Saline lake microbial communities from Rauer Islands, Antarctica - Metagenome Torckler E6 #832 | ecosystem: Environmental > Aquatic > Non-marine Saline and Alkaline > Saline | place...
AACGATAATACATAGGAAAAATTATTTATTCTATAGATTGAGCGACAATACTATGCCGAAGAAAACAAAATATAATAAGCAATAGCAGTATTTCTAATAGAATCTCGGTATAGTTTTTTTCTCGGTATAGTCCGAATGTAGCACGAGTGGTTTGCCTTTGACTTTTTCTTTTAATAAAGCTTTTTTAACAAGAGTTTTTGCATGTTCTGATGTTTCACTATGCCATACTTCAAAACCTACTATTTTTCGACTAAATATATCTATAATCATATAAAGTTTAAAATAACGACCTTTTACAGTTGTATTCAACCAAGTAATATCCCAAGACCATACTTCATTTGGTTTTGTTGCTATATGAGTTGTTATTGGTCTTTTTTCAGGGCATTTTGAACTTCTCCTATGAGTTAATTGCTTGTGTTCTTTTAGCACTCGATAAAATGAAGATTCAGATGCAATATATATTCCTCTATCATCCATTAATTTGGGAACAATTGTATGAGGTGTTGCGCTAGCATAATCCTTTGAGTTACAGACTGCTAAAATTTGTTGTTTTTCTTTGTCTGTTAACTTATTCTTAGGTGGTTTTCGTTTGACATATGGACGCTTATCTTCTTTAATTTTTCCATCTTTTGTCCAGCGTTGATATGTCCCCCACCTAATACCCAAAGTTTCACAAGCAGGTTTTAAACGAGATCCATTTTCTCTTGCTTCATCTATTAGTTCAATTGCTTTTTTGCGATCAGTTAGTTTGATTATTCGTCCTCGGGGTCCTCCCAGATCGCATCGGCCTTTTTTCTTAATACCAATAATGCAGCGGCTTCAGCTAAGGCTTTTTCTTTGCGATTGAGTTCAGATTTTAGTTTTTTAGATGTTTCTTTTTTAAGTTTTGATTTTATTTCAGTTGTTTCGTTTATTGATTGGGTACCTTCAGTACCGTTAATTGCGTTCTGTTGCCATTTTTTTACGGTTTCAGTGTATAGACCTTTTTCCCGACAATAGGCGTTTAATTCGCCTTCATTTAGAGAATAAGTTTCCATTACTATATGAAATTTATCTTCTGGTGAGTAGTTTTTATCATTAGTAGACTTTTTATCTAAATATCCATTATTAATTTTTGTTCGCCAAGAGTAAATTGTAACATCACTAACACCTATTTCCTTAGCTAATTCTTTTACACTTATATTTTCAGGTGGAAGCAATCTTTGAATAATACGTTTGCGTTCTTCCCATGTGAACTTAGTTCTTTTTGCCATAAACGTCAACTCCTTATCAATTGATTGTATTTTATCATTATGTTATGTTTACGACAACTATCCTAACACATAGGGGTAATCAATAAAGAATATATGAAAAAAATTATCCATAAAGCAGAATTATCTGGCTTTTTAATTAGTTGAGTTATAATAATAAAGAAAGGGAAAACTAGTAAAATTAAAAGTTGTATTAAAAGCTTATACTGTTTGTTAGTTGCTAAAAACGAAATAATAATCAACTCCTCTCTATGTCAAGTACTATTTTTCAATGTTTTGTATTTATTATAGATTTCTTTTAACACAATAAAATCTCCATAATAATGACTATATAAAAAACACTATTTAAAAAATTTTAATTAGAACTTCCTTTTGGGAATTAAATATCCGATGATAAGAAAGTACTTGTACTAGTCACTTCTGGTGATCCTATCTTTGTTCTAGTATATACAACCTGTCCACCTACAATAAGAGGTACAACTAAATAATTTGGGATCTCATAATTACTTTCAAGGTATAATTTCTCGCCATTACTTGAAATGCTTGTTTCTGTACTGTTTAATTTTTTTAGTTCACGCAAAAAACCATTTGTAACCTCACGAGTCGTATATAAAGTTTTAATATCAATGGTATAAATGACAGAAATAATAATCCTATGAAATTAAAAATAATATAATAAATAAAGCTTATAACTTTATACTTATGGTTCTTTATGAGTAATTAAGTTTGGTTTTATGAGTTCAAATTTTTATATTAATAAAAAACTAATGCACTAGGTTTAAAATGCTTCAAATTGAAATTGGTTGTTCAATCTAAAGTACCAAACGATCAGGTTTTATTCTTTCATAACCTGAAAAATACTCATATCCTCAAATATTAGCCAGAATAACTAACAAGAAATTAATTAACAAAGGAAAATTAAAGATGACTTACTCACTAATCTTTGAAGCTTCAACAATTTTTGAAGAAGTACGACCACTGGACTTATCTGCCATTGTAATTATAATATTTATTTCCTTAAAATTTTTATTTATCCTTATCCAAGGTGTATACAAATATTCTGAGTCTTCAATCCTACGCGCAAAGATTTTAAGTCTTGCAGATCTAGAGAGGGGAAAATTAGACCATCGAACAAAATTAAAATAATAGGATACTTGATCATAAGATACATTTCCCCAAACCAAAATTTGATAATTCATTATTTTTGTTCTATAACACTCTAAGGATATGTTTTTTTCATTAGCATCATGAGAAGATAATTTATAGCTATACTCTATTTTATCTGTATTTATTACAATAATCGTTAGTAAAACAGCAATGCTTAATAGTATAATCTTTTTCATTTGATCACCAACTTTCATTTTTATATTTATTCTAGTGTCAAAAAGTTAATATTGACTTTTTCAAATATACCTGTATTTGCCTCATTAAAAATTGATATTGATGTACTTATCGGGTAGGCTGTGGAAGATAACTCATCTACCGACCACCCATACTACCATTCATACGGGTCATGTATACAACTGTTCAATAAATCTTCTTAAATCATTCGATTGTATTAATTACCATATTACTCTCCACGCTCTCAATATTTGTTAAGAAATTACATTCTACTTTCAATCTATTAGGTCTAAATTAGGTTGACTGTGTTCATAATGCTCTATGAAATTAATCACTAAATAAATATTAACCGTTCTATCCTTCCCAAGTATTCAATATATCTGCTACATTTAGCGAGGTGACTTTTGTATGATAAGAATTTTGTTTTGACTTCTTTCTGATTCCTTCTCCCGAAGGACAGACATGTCTTCAACTAGTCCCTATAGTATCTTCCAGGCTTGAATCTACCCCCTATAGATTCAGTACCTATTTTCCAAATTATAGAAAATCCTCATTCTATATAAATGAGGATTCTATAAATTACTTTTCTTAATACTCGGGGATTATATGGCTATTATCAATAACTTCACCAGTAGTATATCCATACACTCTAGGGTTTCCATATCCCATATTATATCGATCAATAGCTTCATTTCTGTTTCTAATAAAATCTCCAAAATATCTTGAATATTCTAACTTGACACAATTATAATCGTCAGTTTCACTCTCTAGTCTACCAGTAAGTTTATCTACCACAGCTACCAGAAATATTATATTAGTTCGTCTTGATTCAGTAATAACCATTGCAGTAGGACCATTTCCAGTATCTATTTCATACCAAACATCGGAATATCTATAGCTTTTTTTAGATTCTACTGAAACCCTTCCCCAACGCTCCTGCGGAGTAGAAGATAAATCTAATGCAGAAACCACTATTCCGCCTAAAGGATGACTTTTAGAAACAGCAGTCTTTATAAATAGTCCCAATATTCTTTCTCCTATAGCTGATTCGGTATCTACTGTCTCTTCCAATGAATCATGCGATATTTCAGTGGTTGAAAAATCTCCTGAAGCTTTACTAAATGGCATTGTATTTTTAGAAGTAATTGAATGAGTTTTAATCATTCTTGATTTCGAAACATTTTTAGCTGATTGATCAGATAGATCATAATACGTTACCGTCACTTCAAAATCTACTCCAGAATTTATTAATTTTTGGATGTATTCTCTTGAATTATATCTCGTGTTAGAATGCTGTTTTTCATTCATATACTTATCAAAAACTCTTAAATTTTCATCTTTTAAACTAGCATAAGAAATAGATATACTTGAAAATATAAGCATCAATACTAGTAATAAAGAAATTCTTTTTTTCATAAAACTAATCACTTCTCCTTAATATATTAATTAATTGATTTTCTCTTCTAACTTTAACTTCTTAATACCAGATACTTTTACTTGTCATTCTGTCCATTTCTACAAGTCTATTATTTACATAAACATAGCCGTAACACTTTAAACGATATAAATAACCACTTGAAATATAATAATTTTTTCCAATTCCTGCGCTATTTTTATCATTTTTAGCTGACCAACTCTTAATCGTACGCCAATTGCCATTTCTATATTGCTGCAAATTAGCTACTACTTTTACTTGATCTACATCACGTGCATTTAAGTATACTGATATAGAAGCCTTTCCATAGTCTGAAATATCAAAGTGGTTTTGAAATAGATTGATATAAGTAAATCTTGGACTTATTACTTCCTTGTTGTCAATCATTTCGTTGTTATTTGCAAAACTAGGAATTGATAATAAAAGTATCATGAAGCAAATTAATATTATTTTTCTAGGCAAACTATTCATTCTGAAACACCTCCCTTCACTTATATAACAAATGGGGAAGGTGTTTTGTGACACTTTTTTTAATTTTTTTATCTTTTGATATTATTTGCAATTTCAAGTAGTTCATTTACATCAATATCTGCAAAAATATAAAAACTGGAATCCGTATTATTCCAAAGCAAAATATTTTGATTATTTTTTTCAACTAAAATGCTTTTTTCATTATTAACTAATATCTCAGATCTCTTACCACCTTCTGTATCTAAATGAAAATCTATACCATTAGGTCCTTGACCAAAAATTATTCCATTTGACTCATTAGTAAATTTAAGAATTCTTATTTCATTAAATACATCCTTTGTTTCTAACTGATATCCCTCTGGTAGATATGATGGATAATAATGATCCCAATCAGATATATTAATCATTTCATCATTATAATTCTCTTCTATTTTCACACTGGTGAATTTTTCATTCTTTTCAACAAGATAGTTAAATAGTTTAACGCGAAAGCCTTCTACACTTACAGTCAGAAATGATACACATAAAAAGATAACTAGTAAGAAAGTGGCAGCTCTTATACTATACTTCTTAAAAAGTTTTCTTCTTTTCGTTTTTTCTTCTTTCTTTTTCAACATACTTATAAAATTTTTGTACCATTTTTTCTTTTCTTCAGAAATTTGAACCTGTTCTATTAAATCCTTATCTTTTTCGAGCTCAGCGATTATATTGTCAATATGAGAATGACCAATATGACGGTAATAAGATTCCATTATTTCTTTATTCATATCATTAGCTTGTTTTTTCAATTTGATCACTTCCCATAATTCTCTTCAAGGCTTTTTTAGCTCTTGATAATCTTTTACGAGTATTAGCATAGGATATATCTAATAAATCTGATATTTCTTTATCCGTTAAATCATAAGTATAACGTAATGTTAAGATATCCGCATATTCTTTTTTTATGTTTGCTAGCTTTTTAGCAATATCATGTCCGTTATCTAATCGAATAATATAATTCTCTGGCGTTTCAAATGAATCACTACACACCTTTTCTGTATGATGATCTATGGACTCAAATTTTATACTTTTTCTTTTATTATACAGATTTATAGCTAAATTCTTTGAAACCAAAACAACATAAGCTCTTTTCATTTTAGCCTCTCTCTCTTTAATTTTACCCAGATGATTAGCTATTTTAATTATTGCAGTTTGTACAATATTTTCAGCTTCTGAATAATCCTTTAATATATTGTTTGCAACATAAAACATATCTTTATAATATAATCTATATATTTCTTCAATCTCATGACTCGTTTGTTTTTCGAAAGTATTCATCAAAAATAATAACATATTCACCTCTATTAAACGTATAATATCATTTATGTTGCCCATTATATCACTTTCATCATCTAAAAATAAGAAATATCTTAATTTAATACAATGAGGCTTACATAACAATTACTAAACGTTTATTAATTATTGGCAAGAAAAAAACGCTACTTTTCAGGTAACGTTTTAATCTATTTATTATATTTTCATTTTGTGATTTTATTCTTCATAGTTTTCAATAAACTCCAAAACTTCTTTTGCATGATCTTTAGGTTTTACATCTCGAAACTCTTTAATGACAGTACCAGTTTCATCTATTACAAAAGTCGAACGAATTGTACCGTAATATTCTTTGTCACCTCTTCTCTTTAATTGCCAAGTGTCATACATCTTATGGACTTCTTTGTCTTCATCCGATAGTAATTTAAAGTTAAGATCTAATTTGCTTGCAAACTTTTCATGGGATTCTAAATTATCAGTACTAATGCCTAATACAACTGTATTAGCGGCTGAAAAATCATTTAATAAATAATCAAATTCTCCAGCTTCAGTTGTTCATCCACTTGTTAGATCTTTTGGATAAAAATAAAGTACAACTTTTTGACCTCTATAGTCTTCTAAATCAACCACTTTATTATTTACTGTTGGTAGTTTAAATATTGGTGCTTTCTTACCTTCTAACATACTGAAGACCTCCTCGCTTTTTTTCTTTCATTTTTATAATTATACCAACTGACAAGAAGTATAAACATTAATTCACTATTTAATTTTGTATTTTTCTTTGAAAGAGATATAATAAAAGAAAAACCAAAGGAGACTTTATGTTTGAAAAAGTACAAACTTTATTCTTTAGTCCAACGAAAACAACTGAACAAGCGGTAACAACTTTGTCTCATCAGTTTAGTAAACCAATTAGAAAATTGAATATCACTTCTAAAGCTAATCGAGAAAAATCGTATGAGTTTAGTCCAAGAAATTTTGCGATTATTGGTGTACCAGTTTATGCAGGTCGTATCCCAAAGATAATGGAAACTTATTTTAAAACTTTAGAAGGCAACAATACACCGACAGTTATTATTGCTGTTTATGGTAATAGAGACTATGATGATGCACTACTTGAAATGAGAGATATTCTTATTGACCAAAACTTCAATGTTATTGCTGCTGGCGCCTTTATCGGACAACACTCTTATACAAGAAAAGTAGCCAATAATCGTCCCGATGCCAAGGATCTTGAAGTAGTCATGGCTTTTGCTAAAGATATTTTAGAAAAACTTAAAAATGATATTGGAAAGGATGCGTTACTCTCTGTTAAAGGTAACCACCCCTATAGAGAACGAAAAAGTGGTGAAACATTTGCACCTGAAACGACTAACATGTGCATCCATTGTGGTCTCTGTGCAACGGACTGTCCAGTTCAAGGCATTGATTATGATGATGTCTCTAAGATTGATGCTGAAAATTGTCTTCATTGTTGTCGTTGTATTCAAGTTTGTCCAACGCAAGCAAAGAAGTTTGATCACCCGTTTATCAAAGGTTTAGTGAATCAACTCATTGATAACTGTGGTGATATTAGAAATGAACCTGAGTTATTTCTTTAAGCAATAGATTAAATAAAAAGATGAGAGCATGGAAGTAAAACCTTCCACAGCTCTCATCTTTTTTAGTAATATATTTAATCATTGTAAATCTATTATGCAGCATCTTCTTTTTCTTTATTTTTTTCATCCATCATCTTTTTAGCCATAATTATTATGATACTTAAAGCAAATAATATAGATAAGCCAAAGACCATCATTTTAACACCACCAACAAGCATGCCACCAACATAAGAATAAACAATTGTTGCGGGTAACTGTCCGATACCTGTTGCCCAAAAAAATGACCAAAAACTCATACCAGTTAATCCAGCTGCATAACTCACAAGATCAAATGACACAAAAGGTAAAAGTCTGGTAATTAAAATAGTATACTTCCCATACCTATCAAAAAAACCATCTACTGAGTCCAGAGCTGTTCTACTGGTAAGTTTTTCAACAACACCTCGCCCAAAGTATCTAGAGATATAAAAACATAGAACCGCCCCCGCCATGGCACTAGACCAAGAGAGCATTGCACCTTTGATCCATCCAAATAATCCAGCATTAGCAAATGTTAAAACAAATGCTGGTAAAGGGGCTGCGATTGATTGAAAGATCATTAACATAAAGGATACAATTGGTGCCCATATACCAAAGGATAGAATATACCCTTTGGCCATATCTACATTAACTGAACTGAGAATAAAAACAACTCTGTTGATTGTCTGATTCACACTTGGAACAAAAAAATGAATTGAAGCAATGACGACTATTAAAAATAGTTTAGTTATTAAATTATTTTTCAACTGAAACTTCATCGTTACCAGACCATTCATAGAAAGAAGCATCGTAATTTTGCGCATTTTCATAGCCAGCCATTTCTAAAGCAATTTGTAAATGAGCTGATCGAATACCTGCTGTACAGTATGTTACAATCTTATCTTCTTTTTCTAAACCAGCAGCAGTAAATATTTCTGCTAGAGTTTCAACATCTTTAAAAGTTCCATCTTCATTTAACACCTTGCTAAAATTAAAATGAATCGCCGCTGGTAAATGTCCACCGCGAGCTTCTCCATAGTTCGTTGCGCCTTCGTATTCATCTTTATTTCTTGTATCAACAACAACATAGTCATCATAATTATCTTTTAGTGTATGAAAGTCAACACTTGCTGATCTATCTAAAGCCTCCACTTTGAAGGTTGACTTTTCTACTTGAACCGTATCTTTAGATACTTCTAGATCTGAATCCTCCCATAAGTTATAACCACCATCTAAGATTCTAACATTATTTAAACCTGCCATTTCTAATGTCCAAAAAACTCGAGCATCTTCACCCCAACCATTTAGTACATCCGTATAAACTACAATTTTCTTATCTTGATCAATGCCAAGAGCTGCTATACTTATTGATAACTCATTAGCTTCTTTTACAACGCCCCAACCCATATCTCCTGGTGCACCTTCCATGTCTGAAAAACTTTGCCACGAAGTTGCAATGGCACCTGGTATATGGCCACCATTATAAGCTTTCTCTCCTCTTGCATCTAAAATCAATAAATTTTCATTTTCTAAATTATTATTTAACCATTCTTTACTGACTAAATAATCATTTTCAAAAGTCAAAGCCTCAATTTCTGTACCACTTTCTTCTGGTACTTCAGGTGCTTCTGAATCATTAACAGTATTACTACAACCAACTGCCATTAGAAGCATACCTATTACTATAATCACTAAAATATTTTTCTTCATTTCTACCTCCATTATATTAATTACAAACTAGAAATAGTATATCACTTTGATTAATTCGAGACAATTAGATTTCTTAATATATTAATATTACATATTAGTTTTCTTTATATTAGACTTCTGTTTCAAATTTTACTATTTCTACTATGATTGATTCATTTTTGTTTAAAATCTATAAGAGCGTTTAAACCTAAGAGATTTTGGGTAACAGTACTGTAAGTACGGTAAGAAGTTCATTCATAAGAATAACTTTGTACTTAAATGCTTATTTCTAAAACAGTACAAATTTTACTTAAAAGTAAATAATAGTTCATAAGTTGTTAGTTAAAAACATTAGTGATTGGAGGGTTAAGAATGAATGATGATATTTTAAAGGGCAAATGGAAACAAATTAAAGGTAGTGTAAAAAAACAATGGGGAAAACTGACGGATGATGATCTTGACAAGATTAAAGGTGATTCTGAAAAACTTATTGGTAAAATTCAGGAAAAATATGGAACAAGCAAAGATGCTGCTGAGGCACAAGTTAAGAAATTTAAAGATAAACTATAGCTTTAAAATTTAATTAAATGTAAAAAGAGTAGTTTTTAGGGTATTTCGTTTATTAAGCGCTATACCCTTTTTCTTTTTAAAATAATTTGAAAAAACTAGTATTTGAAAGGAGGATATTTTTATGTCAGGTATTAAATTTCCGACAAGTGATGAAATCAAAGGGGAAACCCTTAATCATCAACCCGGTCGAGAACATAACATGAATCTTTCACCAATTTTTCAAGATGAAAGTTATGAGGGCAAGAACAGACTTGAAGGAAAAACAGCAATTATCACTGGTGGAGACAGTGGTATTGGAAGAGCTGTGGCAGTTGCATATGCAAAAGAAGGCTGTAATGTCGCAGTAGTCTATAAAGAAGAAAAAAAGGATGCAAAAGAAGTACTTGAACATATTGAAAAGAGTGGCTCAAAAGGTATGCTTATAATGGGAGATATATCAGATGCTAAATTTTGTAAAAGGTGTGTTAAAAAAGTCATAGATAAATTTAATCGATTAGATATTCTAATAAATAATGCTGCAGAACAGCACCCACAAAAAAGCATATTAGATATTAGTGAAAAACAATTAGAACAAACATTTAAGACAAATATATTTTCTATGTTCTATATGGTAAAGGCTGCTCTACCTTACTTAAAGGAAGGTAGTAGCATCATTAATACCTCTTCAATAACAGCATATGCTGGCAATCCAACGCTTTTGGATTATTCCGCAACAAAAGGCGCGATTTCTTCATTTACTCGATCCCTTGCAATCAATCTTTCAAAAAAGAAAATCAGAGTAAACCAAGTAGCCCCTGGTCCAGTGTGGACGCCGCTAATTGAAGCGTCTTATGAAAAAGAGCACGTTGAAAACTTTGGTAGTGGTAATCCTTTTGGAAGACCAGCTCAGCCGATAGAACTTGCAGAAGCATATGTTTTTCTTGCTTGGGAACAGGCTTCAAGTTTTATAACTGGACAAACCATACACATTAATGGCGGTACAATAATAAATGGTTAACTAAAATTGATAAAGAGTATGATAAAATTTATACACTATAAGCAGTGGTTTCCGCCACTGTTTATAGTATTTACATAATAAATTCAAAATAAACTTTTTATTTTGTTAGTTCAAAGTATCATAAAAAAAGAAACCTTCATTACTGGAAGACTTCTTTGTATAAATATGCTTTAACTCTTTTTATGATTCTATTCATTAAATTTCCATGTTTGCTTTTCTACTGTTTTGTCACTTATATCTTGAATACCCTTAAATGTTATGACAGCACCACAAGTCTTGATAAGTTCTAAAAAATGCTCACTATTAGCATAGAGGTATGCATTATCTATCGCTATGGCATAAGAACTGGTTCAAAACCATGGGTTTCAAAATTATCTTCTAAAGAACCATAGATAGATATTTTTACAGAGAACAACTAGCAAGATCAATGCGTTTGCTAGCAATTACTTGTAAATCAGTTTTTAGGGCTTCAGTATATATATTATATATCCAAATTATTTAAAAAGTAAACACTGTGCAAATAAACGTTCATAATTATTTACGGTACTTAATTCTATATAATCTATTCTAGAAGCAAGTGCTTCGATTTCTCTTCTAACCTCCATAGACATTAAAGCCATATATGCACCAGTTTTTGAAGCATTTCCAATATAATTCAATTTATTTCTAACTTCTTTAGGTAAAATACCTGTTCCTATTAAACTCTCTACTGATAAATGTGCTCCAAATTGTCCAGCAACAATAACCTCATCCAGGTCCTTCATTTGAATATTTGCATTATTTAATAATGCGTAAAATCCAGATAAAATAGCACCTTTTGCAAGTTGAACTTGTCGAATATCCGATTGAGTTACTATAATCGGCTCTTTTTTTGAACTGATTACTAGCTCTCTTTTTTTACCATCTAGTCGCATAAACTTCCTTCGGTAATCATTTTTATCTAGTTTATCTAATTTAATTATAGCGCCACTTTTAGTTACAATTTCATTTTTTATCATTTCTCTTAAAACTGCTAAAATACCACTACCACATAGTCCAATGCCTTTTGTTTCACCTATAACTTTGGTTTGTATACCAGTCTTGGAAATACTAATCTCTTCAATTGCACCATTTTGTGCTCTCATTCCTCCACTAATATTCATTCCTTCAAGGGCTGGTCCAGCAGCGCATGAACATGATGATAATTTCCCATTATGTGCAAGTACTATTTCTCCATTTGTACCGATATCAATAAACAAAGTAGTCTTTTCCTTTTTATGAAGGCCGCAAACATAACTACCGGAAACAATGTCTGCCCCGATGTACGAAGAAACAGAAGGCATACAATATACTAGTGTATTATCCCCTGCTTCTATACCAATTTCTCTAGCATTAAATTTTTTTGACTTAATAAAGACAGGGGCATAAGGTGCTTTACCGATCACTCTGCTATCGACTCCCATTAGAAAATGAAGCATTGTTGTATTACCAGAAATAACTATTTCATAGATTTCTTTCTTAATTGCATCAGTTTTTTTGATTAACTCATTTATTAATTCATTCAGACCATTGATAATAGCCTTTTGAAGTTCATCTTTTGCATATTCAGGATTTTCCATCGCATATGTGATTCTAGTCAATACATCAAGGCCATATTTTTTTTGTGGATTAATCATTGAAGCAGATGCAAGTTCTTTGCCAGTTTCTAAATCAACAATTGATGCAATGACTGTTGTGGTACCAATATCTACAGCAATTCCATACAAAGAGGCATTTTTATAACTCTTAAGAGAAACTAACTTATTTTCATAAAATATACCTGTTAACTCTTCCTTTGTTGTAGAAATATTTGTTAATAATCTCCAATCAACGGTATGTGTTTTAAACGCCAATTTTAATCTTTCTTCAAAGGGTACTTGATTTTTTAAATCAGCTTTATCTAATACTGCATTTTTTTTTAAAAAAGCAGGATTAAACTTAAACTTAGGCGTAATACCCGTTGTTAAAATCCGAGTTTTATTCTCTTTTTTTATTACTTCAACTGCTATGTCATCTTTAGGATAAATAAAACAGGAGAGTCTAATGAAATTATTTAAGTCTTCTTCTGAAAGCATTTTAAGTTCTTCTTTACATGGGGACTTAATCGTACTAGAAACAATCTTTACTTTACACTTGCCACATGTTCCTTTTCCATTACATGGATTGTCTATAAAAACGTCATTCTGAATAAGAACTGTCATTAAGCTCTGATCTTTTTCTATTTGTATTGTTTTATTCAACGATTTAATTTTCACTAGCGGCATTTTTAACACCACCTTTTACTGTTTGTAAAATCGTTTGAATATTTTCAAGGGGTGAGTTCATACCTAATCCACATGCCGGTGATACAATATCCACTTCTTGCTTTAAACAGTGTTTTGTTAATTCTTGAATTTTTTCCTTTTCGCCAAATTCTAATGCGTAAGTGCTTATATTCCCCATTATATAGTGATTTGGCAAATTATTTATTGCCTCCTTAATGTTTACAATTGAATCAAAACTTAAGACTTCACTTCTTAGTTTTTTAACTTTTCCATAGACATTTTTCATTTGACCACAAATATGGACAATTACTGGTACGCCTTCACTTTGAACTGCATCAATAATTTTATTAATGTATTTCACTGCGAACTCATCAAAAAATTTAGGTCCTAGTATTTCTCCAGTGCCACTTGGATCTGATATTGCTATAACATCTGCACCAGCTTTAATTTGAAGTAGAGCAAATTCTATAAGTGAATCTGTTACAACTTCTAAATACTCGTGAGCTAACTTATTCTTCTTTCTTAGTTCTTTATAAAAATCTACTGGTTCCATAATTGAACTAGCAGTACTTATTGGACCAGTTATGTTACCAATAATAGGAATATCTGTCTCTTTTCCTTTTAAAATTTCTATTGCTTTTAATACTACTGCAAATCGTTTTTTTGCATAATCAACTTTTGGTAAACTCTTATAATCAGCAACTGAATCTATATTATATTGCGTTACATGTGGTTCTATACTATTGTTTCCAAATTTGACTTTGGCTCCAAAAGCTTCAGACTCTATTGTCATACAAAAGGGAACACCATAATTCTCAAAACATTTTTCTTTATAGACTAATTCTGCTAAATCAGCCATTAAATTTGGATTGTGATGTGCTTCAGAAAATTCAACGCCTAATTGATCAATTAAATCTTTTGTAACCATATTCATCATTCCACCAGGACAAATGCAAGGTGGACGATCTACTTTTTTATTTGAAAGGGAGTTGAACAGCCGTTTTTTTTCAGTTAATATATTACCCATTCTATACTAGTCCCAACAAAGATTTCGACAGTTTAACTGCTTCTACAGCATTATTTGAGTAACCATCTGCACCAATCATATCAGAAAATTTTTGTGAAATAGGACCACCACCAACAATAACTTTTAAATCCTTTCTGATACCATGTTCTTTTAACAGATTAATAACTGTTTCCATGCCTGACATAGTAGTTGTCATTAATGTGGATAGACAAATCAAGTCAGCTTTTACTTCTTTTGATTTTTCAACAAAATCAATTAAAGGCACATCACGACCAAGGTCATACATCTCAAAACCTGCTGTTTCTAACATAATTTTTACCAAGTTTTTACCAATATCATGTGTATCCCCATGTACTACGCCAATCACACCTGTTGGTTTTTTTCTATCAACTTCATCTGATGATAAATGTGGTCTAAGAATATTCAAACCTTCATACATGGCATCAGAACATAGAAGCACATCCGTTACAAAGTATTCTTCCTCATCATAAAGAACACTTGCTTTGTTCATGCCATCTACTAACCCTTCTAAAATACCTTCCAAAACAGGATATCCTGCCTCTAGATAATTATTTGCCGCTTCAATAACAACATCTTCTTCCATTTCTAAAACACCTTCAGACATTCTTTTTAACAATTCATTTTTTGAAATAGTCATTTTTTCTCCTTTACTCTATAAAAAATTCTTTGGGTCTAAAGGCCATTTACCAAATTCTCTTGCTGCTTCCATGAAAGCATCAATATTCTCTAATGGCAAATTGCCTGACAAATCGCAACCAGAAGCCAATATATATCCTTTTTCTGAATCATATCCTTTTCTAAGACATTCCTTGACTGATCGTTTAACATCTTCAGGTTTGCCTAAATACATTACTTCTACTGGGTCTACATTCCCCAATATCGGTACTCTATCTCCTACTTCTTTTTTTACATAAGACAAATCTACAATATTATCAATACTCAACATGTCGCATCCGGATTCCACCATATCAGAAACAATTGCTGTTGTATCACCGCATATATGATAACAAACCATCCCTCCTGCTTTATGAATCTCATTTACTAAATCAATGGTATAAGGAAGGACAAACTCTCTATATTGTTTTTTATGCAAAATTGTCCCTGAGGCAATCGGGTCACACATTAGAATCATTGCGCCGCGTTTTATAAATTCTTTATATATTTTTTTTAAATTTTCATTACAAAAATGAATTAATTTATGTAAATTCTCTTTATCTTTACGAGTAGCACGTAGTAAACTTTCTGTTTTATAAATACTAGCCGCTGCAGTAAATGGTCCAGAAATTAAAACACCCGTTGGTACTTCATGACCAAGTTTTTCAACACATATTTCAGTTGCTTCACAATGAAGACGAAACGCCTCATCCTTTTCTAATGTCAATTTTGATGGGTCTAACATGTCTACTTTACTCAAATCTTTCAATATATAATCTGTAATTGCAGGCACTGCATCTTCTGGATTATTTGTTTGACTTCCAAGAGCTGTACCGACACCATGAAGTCCATAATCCGTTATTAACATATCATTTCCAAATCTCTTATAACAGTCAATTTGAGCCTTAGCTTCATTCTTTGCACTACTTCTCTTTTCTTTATGTGTTATACCTGAAGCTAATCCTGACATTGTACATGTCACTGGAATTGATAAAATCCGATCCATTTCTTTACCAGTCATAAATGCCTGTAATCTTTGATTTGGTGTCATTTTATCATCTTTGTGCATCTTCTTATTCCCCCTTAGATTTTACTAAAACCTCAATATATATACTTTTCATTAAACATGCTGATCCTTTAGGATAATAGTTTTTAGTTGTTTATTTTCAAACATATAATCAGGATTTTTTAAACAAGTTTCACCAATAAATCTAGCTTTTCCTTTAAATTTAGTTATACTCTTTCTATAATTCATATTACTGTCTAGTTTTAGAAAACCCCATTTTGCTCTACCACTACTGATCAAGCCCAATGATGTTTTGGGACAAAGTTGAATCAAACCTTCAGAGCCCATAATTTCTGACATCTGATCTAATGTATCCACAGTAAACATCTCCAATGTTTTTTCAAAAAAATTTGGTCCTAAGATATTTAAGCCTCCAGAAGAATCAGCATAACTGATGATTTTAACACCAGATCGCTTTACTTCTATTGTTAAATCAAGCAATTGCTTCTGTATTTTATTGAATATTGTCTGCATAATTTCAGGTTCTTTTTTAAAAGTTTTAAATAATTTTGTAGGTTTGATTAATGTGTTTAGTATTGTAAAAGGCCCTGACATGAAAAAAATAACTTCTTCACCTTGAGCACTTAATTCTTTTGATGCTTTTAGAACTTGATGGATTCTTCCTTTTGAGAAATCAATTGCTGGTAGTTGTAAAACATCTTCAACTGAATTACAGACATATTCTTTTACCCTTGGCCCATTCTTTTCATCACCGAGATTAATGATACCACCTAATGCTTCAGCTTCTAAAGTATGACAAAATGGTAAGATGCAAAAATTATCATTATACTTGGCTTTTATTAATTTTGATAAAAGAACCATGTCTTCAGAGTTGTGATGAACTTCTGGAAAATTCAACTTAGACTCTACATCCAGAACCATATCAATTTCCCCATCGTTAAAACTACATTTATAATCTATTAACTTCATTTTTTACCACCTTAAAATTAGATAAACAAGCTTTGTTTCCAAAACTACTTTTAATACTTTCTTTATTGATATCTTTACCTATAAAAACGATACCTGTCGAAATATCATTATCAATATATGTCCATTCTTTGTGATACGGTGTATAATTAAAATATAATTTTTTATTTTCAATTAGTTTAATAAAGCCTTTTACTCTTAATAATTTTTCACTGGAAAAATTTTCAATATTTTCAAAATAATATAAAAATTCATCTTTAGTCAAAATTCTTGGACTATCAATACTAAAACTTTCCAAAACCTGATCTGCGGATGGTACGCTACTTTTGTTTTTTTTACTATCGGTACTAATCTCCCCTAATGATAGAAAAGAATCAATCAAATATGGCGACGCATTTCTCCATTTCTCTGTTACTAGCTTTGCATTCGGATTTAATGCATTCATTTTTTTAATAGCTTCTTGAGTTAGTTTATTACTACTCGAACTTATATTACTAAGAAATATTAATGGTGTAGAAGTAATTTGATCCGAATAAAAATATCCAAAATTTTCAATGTAGTCGCTGAAAACTCTAAGATCCACTATCGTGCATACATTTCCTATTGCCACATTTATTTTATTAACTATCTTTTTACAGCTACTCAATATTTGAGACAAACATGCAACACCAGACGGTTCAATAATTAAATGATCTGGGGAATATTTCTCATTCATTTCCAAAATAGCTTCACTAAGATTGCCTTTTAAACTACAGCAGATACATCCTGAATGAATCTCTTTTATTTTATATTTCTGAGGAAACAAATAGTCGTCAATGCTTACATCTCCAAATTCATTTTCTATAATACAAACTTGTCCATGTAAAGCGGGCAACCATTTATTGATCAATGTGGTCTTACCTGAACCTAAAAAGCCCGAAATAATATGTACTTTCATTTTTGCTCCTTATTATAATTTTTTTCAATTTCTATTTCTCATCTATTAAAGGTTACCACTATAGACAAAATATTAACAATTGATTTTTTTTATCTATTTTTGCTATCTATTAATATTCTTTATACAAAAATTTAAGGGTCAAAACACTTTAAAAACATTACTTTTTAATAATTCATTAAGACTTTCAGTTATAGAATACTGAGAACATGATTCTTCATTAAATATTTTTATATTATATGTAAATTGGATAGATTATGAACTTGTCATAAATATAATGTTAAAAAATCAATTGATAATGAATTCAATTTATGACAAAAGGAAATAGATTTACCTATAGAATTATAAACATTTTATTCAATTGCAACCAGAGTCTGGAATAAAAGTAATATAGCATTATTTTAAGCACTTTAACTGGAGACAGCTTTGAACTATTCCATTATTTTTGATACCTTGTACAGATTGAGCCCCCTAAAGTTTCATTTAATACTTTCATCACATACCATTATCCATCCCCACTGGTCATTTCTTCATCATAGGCTTTAGGTTATATTATAATTTCTTTCAATTTCCGCCATTAACAATTTTTCTAGAAACGCTTCTTAACAATAAAAAATGAGCTAATATCAATATTTAAAAATATGATTAATTAACTCATCTAAAATTAGTTACTTGATTGATTCATTATAAAACTTTAATTTATTCGTACATAAGCTCCTGGAAAATCATTGTCTATAAATTCAGCAATTTCATCACTTGTTAATGCTTCATTTAAATCTTCAGCCCATTTTGATTCCTTATCATCTGATCGAACGACTAATATATCAGCAAAATTTCTAACACTCTCTTCACTGTCCCATACAATTGCTTTAGTCGGATCTTTACCGGCAAGTAGCATATGAATACCGTAAGTTGCGCCAACATCTAAATCTTCTAGTGAAGCAACTATTGAGTTGCTTGTTCCCATTTCAATAATATCTAGTTCCTTCTCATTTTTTAAAATATCTACTTTACTTGGGAACTCAACACCTTCTTTTAATTCTATTAAGCCATGATGTTCCAAAGTTTTTAATGCTCTAGTCCTATTACTTGGATCAGATGGAATACCCACTTTAGATCCTTTTTTAAGTTGCTCTAAACTTGTAATTTCTTCTGAGTAAAGACCAAATGTACAAGAAATCCCTTTATCACTATAAGCCATTAGATCGCCATCTCTATTTTCATTATATGCTTTAAGGTAAGGTTGATGCTGATAAAAATTAGCATCTATGCTTCCTTCGGATAAAGCAACATTTGGCTGTACTATATCATCAAAAACCTTAATTTCTAATTTATAATCGCTGTTTTCTTCAAAATCTTTTTTTGCGAATTCAACTGCGTCTATAAAGTATGAAGTTGTACCAATTACTATAGTCTCATTTTCGTCAATTTCTTCTTGAACTTCAGCATTTGAGTTGCTATCTGCTTTAGTATCGTCTTTTGTACATCCTACCATTGTTACTAATAGCACTAAAGCTACCCAAAATATAATATGTTTTTTCATTATTAAATCACTCCCTATTTTTTAGTATTAAAAACTATATCTTATTTAGTACTAGTTATTAAAAAATATAGTTTATTTCAATTTTTTATATAAAATATTACCTGTCATTTGAATTACTTGAACAATTATTATCAAAATAATTACTGTTCCATACATTATTGTATCATTAAACACTTGATATCCATAGGTAAGAGCCACAGTACCTAATCCACCTGCACCAACTGCTCCTGCCATTGCAGTAGCTCCCAATAATAAAATTATAGCAAAAGTAATCCCTGACACAATAGAAGGAAAAGCTTCTACTATCATAATTTTAAATATTATTTGAGAATTAGATGCTCCAAATGATTTAGCTGCTTCAATAAGGCTTTCATCTACTCCTTTCAAACTTGATTCTATTATTCGGGTTATAAATGAAGAACCACATATTACTAAAGGAACTAAAGCTGCACTAGATCCGATTGAGGTCCCTACAACTAATCTTGTAAAAGGAATTAAAGCCACAATTAATATAATAAATGGAAAAGATCTTACTATATTTATGATAGTATTTAATACTTGATAAAATAGCTTATTTGGGCTTAGTCCATTTTCGTCTGTTACTACTAATAATATTGCTAAGCCAAATCCTAAAATTGTGGATAATATAGTCGATAAACTGACCATATATAAAGTTTTACCCAACTCAGGAATAACAATCTGAGCGAATAACTCTAAATCTTTATGACTCATTTTTCATCACTTCCCAGTTAACATTGATTTTATCTAAATAATTAAATAAGTCTTTTTCATTATCTTGAACAATATTTATAACTATTGAACCTAAAGTATTTTCTCTATATTTTTCAAGTTTTCCCCAAACGATAGAAAAGTCTAAATCTAATTCCCTAGCTAATTTTGAGAGAAAACCATTCCCAATCTCTTCTTTAGAATATGTAATTCTGATATTGATTCCAGCATTAGGAAGCTGATTATTATCTTCCTCACCTAGCAACCTTCTTAGCACATCAGGTTGATTTAAAAATACTTTTTCGACCTTGCCTTTTACTACTATTTTACCTTCGTCGATAACAGCTACTTTATTACAAACCTGCTTTATGACTGGCATTTGATGTGTAACCACTACTATAGTTATATCTAACTTCTCATTAATTTCTCTTAGTAGTGCTAAAATAGACTTCATTGTTCTCGGATCTAACGCCGATGTAGCCTCATCACAAAGTAACATTTTAGGATTGAGGGCAAGGGCTCTCGCAATTGCGACTCTCTGCTTCTGACCACCACTCAAATGTCTCGGTTTTACATTTGATTTCTCTTCTATCCCTACTAAAGTTAGTAATTCTTTAACTCTATTATCAATTTCATTACTTTCATATCCCCAACATTCTAGTGGCAAAGCAATATTTTCATAAGCAGTTTTTCTCTCCATCAAGGAAAAATCTTGGAATATCATTCCTATATTCTTTCTCAACTCCCTTATTCTTTTTCCTTGGAAATTTTTCACTTCAAGATTTTCCACTTTTAAAGTACCATTAGAATAACTTTCAAGACCATTTATGCATCTTAATAATGTAGACTTTCCAGCACCACTATGGCCAATCAATCCATAGATATCTCCTTGCTGAATCTCCAAACTAATATCATTTAAAACTTCTAACTCACCATAGCTCTTACTTAATCTATCAATCTTTACCAAACTAAATAGCCTCCTGCTCTTTTATTAATTAGTCTTTTCAACTAATCATATTTCCCAAAATCATTAACTGCATTTACTAATGCCTGTAGATTTGCTGAAGGAGTATGTGGTGGTAAAGCACATGCTGGCATTAGAACAAAGCCTCCAGGATGATCCTTCATTTTTTTTATAATCTTTTTGGCTTCTTGATAAACTTCATTTGGAGAACCAATTTGCAACAAGGTAGTATCTAAATTACCCCCAATAATATGATCCTTACCAAATACTTTCGCAACATATTGAATATCCATATCATCACCTATATAGATAAAAGATCTAGGCGCTAATTCGATCTCATTCGCCCAGTAAGTTAAGTTATTAGTATGATCTCCACATAAATGAATTGTCCATCTATTAACACCTTTGCTAATTAATTTACTATGAATCTCTTTAACATAAGGTAGGCTAAATTTAGCAAACATCTTTGGAGAAATTAATCCATGACACTCATTAGGATATGTCGAAAATGCACTACAATTTTCAACTCCGAATTCATCTATAAACCAATCAGCAACCTCTAACAAATAATCAGTAGAAATTCTAAGTAATTTGTGAACTAGCTCGGGTTTCTTATACATCCATCTCATTAATAATTGTATATCTACTATATCAGTTGCAACACCAAAAGGTGAGCCAGCAGAAATTGATACACCTAAACCATTTTTTCTAAGAATACTATTAAATTCAAACCTTTTCTTTGCATAAACTGATTCTTTAGGATTAGGAACTTCTAGAGTTTCAACATCTTCAGGCTTTTTTACGCATCTATTAATAACTCTAGGTAAAGAAATCTTGTTATCTTGAGAAAATTCTAAATCACCACCAAAATCTAAAACAGTACCATTTGGAATATTATACGATGGATTACCATCATGTCCATGTAAATGTTTAGCCCATATATGAGCATCATATGCTTTTTGTGGATACATGTAATATTCATAAGAACTCATATTGCAAATTTTAGCTGCATAAGTACTAATAAGGTTGCAACACAGAAACTTTAGTTATAGCACCTAAAAAGTTAAACTTGAATTCAAAAATTAGGTCAAAAAAATAAAAAAGTTAAATGTTGCAGTATTAATTCTTACATTGCTGCTATTATTGGTTTTTTAAACAACTTTTTTACATTACTGGCCAATACTTTAAAGCCAAAGTAGAATTTTGAGCGTAGTTCACCCCTGACAGGCATCGAGTCTACATTGTATACTCTTCTAAAGATAGAAGGTAAGCCTTCTACTCCAGCCCGTTGATTCGTCAGTTCATAAAATTCTTTTGTTTGCATCTTGTTACGATAAAGATCTCTTGAATATCTATCTTTTTTGAATCTAACGGTATTGGCTTTCTTTTGAAACTGAATTCTACAGTCTTTATTTAGACTACAATTAGCACATGTTTCTTTAGAAAATTTAGCAGTACAGACTTCTTTTTCAGCGTCGTAATCGCTATAGAATGGTTCTTTATTGTTTGCGCAGGAAAAGATAAGATTCTCTTCATTGATTTTAAAAGTTGATGCATAATTCATTTTAGAATCATTTTGTTTTCTACCAGTTAATTCACCAGGTATGATTTCAATACCTTTTTCACTTGCTTGTTTAGCTAGATCAATTGTGAAATAGGCACCATCAACTATCATTTTCTCTGGTGTTTCTAAAATACTGTTACCAGCTAATTTTTCTATAGTATCGGCACTAAATTTTTGATCACTATATATATTGGGTTTAAAGTCATAATCTTTAATGATGTTATGTTCACCATCATAAATCTCTACAACATTTGCTGTATATCCAATGTTTCCTTCATATTTAAAACGATACGTTGCATCTGGATCACTGGGATTTTGAAGAACTGTTGAGTTAAGTTCTTTACCATTTTTTACTTCAATGTTATCGGGATCAAGTCTATCAAAATCATCATGATCCGTTTGTTCGCTCAACATTCTTTTTAGAAGTTTAAATTCTTTTGTTTCTCTTATTTCAGTATTACTTATTAAAGCTGCTCTATAAAGCCTTTGTGATTGTTTTAAGAGAAAAGTGAGTTTGGATTCATTTTCTTTATCTCT
>Ga0136557_1000788_pt1 | contig 22855 bp, 26 predicted proteins | sample AntRauTorckE6832_FD_104796 | JGI IMG/M metagenome (GOLD analysis project Ga0136557, IMG submission 104796) | Saline lake microbial communities from Rauer Islands, Antarctica - Metagenome Torckler E6 #832 | ecosystem: Environmental > Aquatic > Non-marine Saline and Alkaline > Saline | place...
AGATCTGCCTGGTCGCCCACGTTTATGGTGCCGCCTTTAACACCAAACACCCGTGCCGGGTCGCTGGTCAGTCGGCGGACCATATAGGCGACGTCTTCGTCCCCGCCGTCTGATGCCAGTTTCAGCGCCCGCAGGTTGCCGTCGTAGAACGCCATGTTGGTCAGATGGGCACCGCTCTCGTTAAAGCCCGGCAGCAGCTGGCGGTCCATCAGCAGTTTGCGCACCAGGCGCTCATCGCGGTTAGCCGAAACCGTATACCAGCTGATATCACGGTCAAAAGCACGCAGCATGGCCATCACAAAATCGCCTTCATCTTTTACCTTGGCGAAATGTTCCCGGATCAAGGCGGCCTCATCGTCCGGCCGTTTGTCGGCTTTACCGGCATTGACTGCGCGGACCCGCGAGTACACCTCATCAAAGGTCATGCCTTCCCATTCTTTCAGCGGGCAGACATCAATGGTCATATCCGCCATGGTGCGGTTGAAGGCGTAGTCTTCCAGGCGCAGTAGCCGCTTGAGCCGGGCCAGCCCGAAGCCTTTTTTGCCGTGCATCCACATGGCTTTGAACTGTTTGATGTAGTCCGGGTCGTTGAGAATTTCCTGCCGGGTCTCGCGGTCTTCCAGCTCGGTTTCGTTCAGTATGCGCAGCGCTTCAATTTCTTCCGACAAGGGAGTTACTGCGCCGTCTGACCAGGTTTTGAAGGGTGCGGCCAGTGCCTGCAGGTGGAAGTCACCTTTCAGCAGTCGCGAGTTAAGCACCCGGGCCAGTAAACGCGCCAGGCGCACGATCTTGCGGTTGCTATGCACGTCCAGGGCGGCCACCACCGTGGTTTTCAGTGGCTTGCCGTGAATGCGCCCGCAGCTCAGCAGGAAGGTCTTGATGGTGCCGATGGTGCTGTCTTTCGGCGGTGTGGCCTGCCAGACACCGCCTTTGCGACGGACCACATTGGTCAGCCGTTTGATCTCATAATACTTGGCGAACTGGGTCGGGATGGTTTTACGGGTGTTGGGCTGGTTGGCCAGATAATGGAACGGCAAAGCATCGGTGGAGAAACCGGCGTAGCCGTCGTCCATGGCTTTTTCCAGCAGGTTTTCCATGGCGACCAGCTCATCTTCCGTGGGGTCCCGGGAAATGCTGGCGTCAAAGCCCATCACCTCAATGCGCAGCATGGAATGGGGCACCATGGTCACCAGATTCGGGCCCAGGTTCAGTTTGTTCAGGTGCTGCATGTATTCTTTCGGGTTCTGCCAGTCCACCTTGTCAGCGGTTGCGCGCAGCACACTTTTGGGTATGTTCTCGACCCGGGCGTAGCAGTCCACAATCGGGTCAGCGCCGTCTTTGCGCTGGGCGCCGAACGCCAGGCCCAGGCTGCAGTTGGCAATGACAACGGTCGTGGTGCCATGGCGAACGGATTCCGGCAGGCCCGGGGCCACTTCCAGCTCCAGGTCGTAATGGGTGTGAATGTCGAACAGGCCGGGCATGGCCCAACGGTCCGAGCCGTCGATAACCTTGCGGGCCATGGCCGGGTCCAGCTCGGGTGCCCGCGCGGCAATTTTGCCATCCGCGACTGCAATATCCTCACGCACCGGCAGGTTGCCGCTGCCGTCAAAAACCTTGGCGCCGCGGATCAGGTAGTCCCAGGTGGTGGTTTGTGCTGCTGTGTCGCTCATGATCGCCTCAATGTCTGATTTGTTGTTGGAAATAGGCCGATAACAAATGGGTTCCCGTTTTAATCACTTCATCGCGGGATACCGCCTGGTGCCCCTGAAAAACATGGCGGTGAACAATGCCTTCGGCCATGGAAAACAGGCAGAAAGCCGTGGTTTCGACCTGATCGTGAACGTATCGGGCCACAAAGGCCCGAACCCGTTCCATTAAAACGGCTTCGCCATCATCCATTAATGCTGCCAGGGCAGGATCGACCCGACGGCGGTATTCCAGTACATCGTGAAGCCCGGCTTCCTGCTGGTGAAAGTCGTACAGGAATTCCAGTGCCTGGTGAATAACCGAGTCAATGCGGTTTGTTTTTTTCCCGGTGTCTGCGAGCTCCAGGTTTGCTTCCGGCACCTGCAGATGGGTTTGCAGTTCATCAAACCGTTGCCGCGTGATGGCCAGCAGTACGTCGTCTTTGTTGTGGAAATACTGATAAAACGTGCCCGTGGCGACGCCCGCACGGTCGGCAATGGATTTGGCGGTGGTTGCCTCAAAGCCTTTATCTGAAAACTCCGCAAACGCGGATGCTAATAAAGCGTTGCGTTTGCGGATGGCTCGCTGCTGTTTGGGGACCGCTTTCGGGATGGCTGTCATATCAAATGTCCGTCATTCATTGCCGCAGTAAACAACAACCGAAACTTGACGTCAAGTTCAGGTTTTCGCATGATCCGTAATCGCAGTAACAGGAAAAATCTGATTCAGGAGATCAAGCACAATGAAGCCCAGCGATTGGAAGTCCAGAGGCGTGAACCGGAAGATCAACGGCTATAACCTGTTTCTGGTGGACGAGGGCGAGCCGGAGCAGGAAACCATCTTGCTGATTCACGGCTTTCCCACTTCAAGCTGGGACTGGCAGCCTATCTGGTCCAGCCTGCGTAAACGCTACCGCCTGGTAGCGATGGATATGCTGGGCTTTGGGTTTTCAGACAAACCCCAGGCGCATCAATACTCGATTCACGAGCAGGCAGACCTGATAGAGGGACTGGTAGAAACACTGGGATTGAATCAGTTTCATGTGCTGGCCCACGACTACGGCGATACCGTCGCCCAAGAGTTGCTGGCCCGGCAGAACGCCGGTGACGGTGCCGGTCAGTGGCTGTCTGTCTGTTTCCTGAACGGCGGGCTGTTTCCGGAAACCCATCGGGCTCTGCTGACCCAGAAGCTACTGCTCAGCCCGCTTGGATGGCTGTTCAACAAGCTGTCGAACAAACGCAAGTTCGACAGCGCTTTCTCCCGGGTCTTCGGGCCGGACACCAAGCCTTCTGCCGAGGAACTCGATGACTTCTGGTCACTGGTGACGCACAACGACGGCAAGCACATCTTCCACAACCTGATCACCTATATGAACGACCGTAAAAAACACCGGGAACGCTGGGTAGACGCTCTACGCCAGTCCTGTGTTCCCGTGGCATTGATCAACGGCTCCGTCGATCCGGTGTCCGGGCAGCACATGGTGGCGCGTTACAAGGAACTGAATCTGCCTCTGACGTTTGTTGAGGCGCTCCCCGGCATCGGTCACTATCCTCAGGTTGAAGCACCAGATGCGGTGTCCCGCTCCTATCTGAAATTTCTGGAGTCTGTTAATTTAGAGAGCCATTAGACAGCGCGTTGAGCGTCCAGGCAGACGGAGTCACTGATGCAAGCAACCTTGGAAGAGGGAATACGGGCCTGGCTTACTACCGCAGGCTATGCGTTGCTGGCTATCCTGGTCGCGATTGCCCTGTACAAAGTTCTGGTCTTTTTGCTGGTTCGTTTCTGTGCCCCTGCGTCTGCGACCCGCATGTTCTTCAATGCGGCGGCGCCTGCCATCTGGATGACCCTGTGCCTCGCAGCCGTCAATGGTGTTCTGCATTCTGCGCCGGTTGACCTGTATCTGCTGGCCCCGATACAGCAGTTGATCACCTTGCTGCTCGTCGGGTCGCTGACCTGGGCCGCGGTGTGCTGTACCTCGGCTCTTGGCGAAGTCATTGTAAAACTCAATCCTGCGCTGGAGGGTCACTGGAAGAAAGCCCGAAAAGTTGAAACACAGACGCGGTTTCTGGTTCGTGGCCTTAATGTCGTGATTGTACTGGTTGGCACCGGTGTGGCGCTCATGACGTTTGATTCAGTGCGTCAGGTTGGTACCAGCCTGCTGGCGTCAGCTGGTATTGGCGGTGTCATTCTCGGTTTTGCTGCCCGCCCGGTACTGAGCAACCTGCTGGCGGGTATGCAGATTGCGCTCACCCAGCCCTTCCGCATCGATGATGTGCTGCACGTTCAGGGCGAATGGTGCTGGGTTGAAGAGGTCACCGCCACCTATGTGGTGGTGCGAGTCTGGGACTTGCGACGGCTGGTGATTCCGCTTCAGTGGTTTATCGAGAATCCGTTCCAGAACTGGACCCGTAATAACGCCGACCTGATTGGTAGCGCGCTGATATGGGTGGACTACAGTATTCCCATTGATCCTCTGCGAGAAGAGTTTTCGCGGCTACTGCGGGCGGCAGCCGGCTGGGATGGCGTGACGGAATCTGTACAGGTTGTTGAAGCAGGCGAAAAGGCCATGCAGATCCGTTTTCTGATGAGTGCCGGAGATTCAAGTACACTGTGGAATCTTCGATGTGACATGCGCGAGGGGATGATTCGGTTTATCCAGGCAAATTATCCGGATTACCTGCCCCGGCACCGTGCGCATCTTCTTGAAACCAATGACAACGGTATCGGCTTAACTTAACTTCTATTCGAAAAGGACAGGCTATGTTTGCAGGAAAGCGACCCAAAAACCTCGGCGTAAAAGACGGCCAGCTGGCGCCATGCCCGCGTAAGCCCAACTGCGTTTCCAGTCAGGCGGGCTCGGCCCGACAGCGCCTGGCGCCGCTGCGATTCTCGGGGGATGCTGGCGCGGCCATGAGGCGGTTGAAAGATGTGGTCAACAATATGTCTGGCGCCACCCTGATCGACGAGAACGATCATTACCTTTACTTCGAATGCGCAACCCCGGTTCTGGGCTTTGTGGATGATCTGGAGTTTCTGTGCGATGCCGATGAGCAGGTGGTTCATGTTCGATCTGCTTCACGGCTCGGGTATTCCGATCTGGGTGTGAACCGCAAGCGGGTCGAAAGTATCCGTAAGAAATTTGAACTTGCCTGAAGAGGCTGGAATCAGTCCCAGGCTTTTTCCTTCAGGCGATAAAACTGTTCTACAACCGCATCCATGGCCTGTGCGTCGTAATCGCGCAGGCCGCTAACCACCAGTTTTTTTGACACCAGGCCGGCTTCCTGGCCGCGTGACATTAGCCGATAGTCCAGGGTTACGTTGCCCCTTTTGCCATCGGCCACCAAATCTGCCTGTCCCAGTTTAAGCTCCGGCTCAGGAGCATCCAGGGTCTCCAGGGACAGATTCATGCTCTGATACATGATCATCGGGCGATCCGGGTTGAACATTACTCCCTTGTCTTCCATCAGCGGTTTGATGGTGTGCGGGAAATTCTTGCCGGACTCGGCAACGTAACTGCGCACCAGGTGTTCAATCAGGCTACGGTCTTGCGTTGATTCACCGTCACGCTCCACCTCAATGTAGATTTTATCCCGGTCGTCACAGACCCTGATCATGCCGTCGTCGTCCTCGCGGAAGGTCAGAGGCACCGAGTCGCCGAGCAGGCTGCGAAAGTGGAAGGTCATATGCCGGGACAGCCCGAAATGGGACACCAGCAGGGCGAAAAGAAGGTCACCCGGTACGCAGAAACGGCGCGCATCCGGGTTGTGAATCGGATTGAAGTCGCCGGCAACTTCCTTTGCAAAACGGCTGCCCTGCTGGGCGCTGATCAGCACTTTATTGTCCTGAATCGAGTGGTAGCGTTCGAGAAACATGATGTCCTTCTGATTATCGCAGCGTCTTAACCGTCAATAGTGGCCTGAAAATGCCACTGTCACAAGGTTCACTCAACCAATGTCTAAGGTCGGTGGGTAAAAGCTCAGTCTTTGCTGGCTCTGTCGGTATGCCCGAGGGACCGCTCGGGTGAAATTTCATCGCGAACTTTCTGCTTCAGCTCTTTGATATCCGGAAAACGCCCGGCGTCTGCTCGCGACCAGATCAGCCTGTCATTGAGGTGAACGTCGAAAACGCCGCCTGACCCGGGGCGCAGGGAAAGTTCGTCAATCTCGCTTTCGAACGTGGTCAGCAGCTCCTGGGCCATCCAGGCGGATCGCAGAAGCCATTTGCAGCCGGTGCAGTAGGTAATAACGACGTGATTAACCATGGCGATTTAAAACTCCCTGAGTATTGCACAGGTTCGGGATACGAATTGTCACTGAATTTTTGAACCGGACCCGACATGATAGGCGTATTGCAAAATACTACAGGGGCATTAGCTTTTTCTGCCAGATCCATCGATATCGTCAATAAAGACCGTCAAGGGGGACCATACAATGATAAAACACCTGAGGGACACTACAACCGGACTCGGGCAAGGTCTGTTGCTAGGGTTGTCGTTGCTGATAATGTCCTTGACCCAGGCCACGGCTGCCGAGGGCGAGCGGTTTTACATTTTTACCGAGAATTACCCGCCTTATAACGCAGAAACCACAGGGCAGGGATTTGCTCACGACGCTGCGGACATTACCGGCATCTGTACCAAGATGGTCAAAGCCATGATGTCGCGGCTGGATTATGACTTTGTGATGAAAATGCGTGACTGGAGCCTGGCCTATAACTGGGTTCAGGGCCGGGAAAATCATGGTTTGTTCTGCACGGCACGAACAGACGAGCGGGAGAATGAATTTCAGTGGGTGGGGCCTCTGGCGTCGATTGAGTGGACGCTGTTCGCCGCCCCTGACTCGACCATCACGCTTGATTCCCTGGACGATGCCCGCCAGTACACCATCGCTGGCTACAAGGGCGATGTCATGACGGATTATCTCATCAAAGAGGGCTTTGAGGTGGTCGCGCACGTTACCGGGGAGCAGAATCCGCGACGGCTGACGCTGGGGCAGGCTGATCTCTGGGTTGTTGACGGCGCGGTTGGCCCGCTGGTCGCGGAGGAAACTCATGGTATTACTGGCCTCAAACCCGTATTGGTGTTCCGTAAAACACCTATGTACCTGGCGGTGAGTAATGAAACCGATCCGGCCGTGGTGGCGGATCTTCAGGGGGCGATTGACCAGGCCCGCGATGCCGGAGAGCTTTCCGCTATACTGTCGGAATACCGTTAAATACCATACAGTTACTGGCAATTTTATTGGGTTGCTCAGGTTTTTTAACGCATTGGCCCCGGGTGTGTGCTAGCGTTGCATGCACACGTTCATCTCCGACCGGTGCCTTTAAATGAGCAACCCGAAGCATACCCTGTTCTGGATGACCACATTCCTGACGGTTGTGGTAGCCGTCTGCGCCCTGTTATTCAAGCCCCTGCAGTCGGCGTTTCTGGCAAACTGGGTGTTCAATCTCCTCATTCTTTGCGTGTTACTGGTGGGTATTGTCATTACCTACCGACAGGTCTTTGTGCTGTTCCCCGAATTACGATGGATCGCCCAGTTCCGTACCGGCAACGCCGGGCTTTCCGTATTACAGGAGCCCCGGCTTCTGAAGCCTCTTGCCCGCCAGTTGAATGACGATGCCAAGCGCGATCGCTTCTCGCTCTCCACCCTGTCGCTTCGCACTGTGCTTGATGGCATTCATAGCCGCATGGACGAGCAACGGGAAATCACCCGTTATTTTATCAGTCTGCTGATCTTTCTGGGCCTGCTGGGTACCTTCTGGGGGCTGCTGGGCACGATCAACGCCGTTGGCGCCGTCATTGTTGACCTGGATATGGGGCAGGAGGATTTCGGCAAGGTTTTCGGTCGCCTTCAGGCGGGGCTTCTTGAACCGCTTCAGGGCATGGGAACTGCCTTCAGTTCCTCTCTGCTCGGGCTCGGGGGGTCGTTGATTCTCGGCTTTCTTGATATTCAGGCAGGTCATGCCCAGAACCGCTTTTACGACGGGCTGGAAGAGTGGCTGACCGGTGTAACCAACCTGGTAGGCCGCGCCGGTGAAGTCTATGACGAGAACGAGCTGACGGACCAGCCATGATCGGATCAAAACGCCGCAGCCGTAGCACCATCAACGTATGGCCGGGCTACGTGGATGCCCTGTCAGCCCTGTTGATGCTTATTATCTTCATGTTGCTGATCTACGTGGTCAGCCAGTTATACCTTTCCCAGACCCTGTCCGACAGGGACTCCGAACTGGCGCGGCTGAACAGTCAGCTGCAGGACATCTCCCGCATGCTGGGTCTGGAGCAGGATCAGACCCAGGCGCTTGAACAGGCTATGTCGACTCTGCAGACGGACTATAGCGAAGCCCTGGCTCAGAATGAGCAGTTGTCCGAGACGTTGGACGAAGAGCGCGAGAATCTTCTTGAACAGCAATACAACGCCGAAGCACAGGCAATCCGGGTAGAAAACCTGCAATCATCGGTGGCGCAGACCGAGGCCGAGTTGGAGCAGGAAGAACTGCTGAGCGAATCCCAGCGAGCGATGATTCTTCGATTATCCAACCAGATTGCCGCATTACAGAATCAGCTCCGCCAGATCACCGCCGCTTTGCGCCTGCAGGAGGAAGCGACTGCCGAAAAAGAGGCTGAGCTAGAGGCAGTGGGCAGGCGGCTGAATACTCTGCTGGCAGAACGGGTGAACCAGCTTGAGCGCTACCAGTCCGAGTTCTTCGGGCGGTTGCGTGAGATTCTGGAAGATAATGAAAACATCCGAATCGTTGGCGACCGCTTCCTGTTGCCATCCGAGCTGCTGTTTGCCTCTGGCTCTGCCAGTCTTGGCCAGGGCGGGCAGCAGGAACTGGACAAGCTCGCCCGGGTCCTGCTGGATGTGGTTGTTGCCATACCTGATGATATTGACTGGATTCTACGAATCGACGGGCACACGGATCGGATTCCTATCAATACCGCCGAATTCCCTTCCAACTGGGAGCTGTCGACCGCCAGGGCAGTTTCCGTGGTGCGTTATCTTGCTTCGCAAGGAGTGCCTCAGCAGCGCATGGCTGCCGCCGGTTTCGGGGAGTTTTTCCCGGTAGCCGAGGGTAATTCGCCTGAGGTTCTGCAGCAGAATCGCCGTATCGAGGTCAAACTGACCGACCGCTGATGGCTGACCTGGCGTTTTACCAGTACATTCTGATTGGTCTGATCTTCATCTGGAGCGGCTTTGTACGCTCCGGGCTGGGGTTTGGCGGCGCCGTTCTGTCGCTGCCATTTTTGCTGCTGGTGGTGGACGAGCCGCTTATTTTCCTGCCGTTGATTGCGGTTCACCTGCTGGTGTTTTCCTCGCTGACCATCTGGTTGAACAATCGTCGCCGTCCCGGCGGCAGCGATCAGCCGGAGGCTGTCGCAGGCACCGTGGACTGGCAGTATTTATGGCGCATCCTGGGCATCATGATCGTGCCCAAACTGATTGGCGTGTTCGGCCTGATTACGCTGCCCTCAGACATCATGACCCTGATCATCTTTGTGATCGTGGCCGTGTACTCCGTATCCTACATCCTGGACCGGCCATTCCGTAGCCGCAGCCGGGCCATCGACGTGGTGTTTCTGATGCTGGGCGGCTATGTCAGCGGAACCTCGCTGATCGGCGCGCCCCTGATTATCGCGGTGGTGGCACAGTACCTGCCAAAGGAAAAACTGCGGGATACGCTGTTCGCGCTCTGGTTCATTCTGGTTATGATCAAGATGGCGGCGTTTGTCTGGCTGGATATCGATTTGCAGCTGATTCATCACCTGTGGCTACTGCCCTGCGCGGCGGTGGGGCACGTGATCGGGCTTTACGCTCACGACCGCATTCTGAAAGCCGAAACCCCGATTTTCTTCAGGGTTCTGGGCTCGGTGCTGTTGATTGTCAGCAGTATCGGCATGCTGCAGGTCATTGTTTCAGCCTAGTGCTGGCCCCGGTGGGTTTCCGGAATTGTCTCTGCGTTATCCTTTGCTGTCTGTGCTTTCAAAGATTTTGTCGGCGGACGCTGCTACAAAACCGGTATATAGCTGCCCATCTGGTTTTGGGTAACGTAATGCGAATTCGTAAAAACAGCTGGGTATGCTGACCGTCTGATCGGAAAAGGCTACATCGGCCCGGTCCGCCATGGTGGAGGACTGCTCAAGCAACTCTTCCGGCGAACCCTTGATTTCGCCACCGGAGCTGTTCAGCCGATAGCCTTCCTCTTTTAAGGTCTGGTTGACCTCCGCAAGCGTCCTGAACTGGCTCAGGTGGTTCACACTTACCGTAAAATGATTGGCCCGGTAACCCCACGCAGCCAGCCAGGCGGCGTATTCACTCTCCTCCAGCAGTGCCTGATAGGTGGCATAGTCAAGGCCCCAGTGGCGGCCGGAGTATAGAAAATGGCTGTCGGTCACCACCGATGAATTCACGCCATCCACCAGGCCCCGCACCACTGACTGCAAGCCATCCGAGCATTGCTCGACCAGCAGCTCCGAGATGAATACTTTGGGGGCCGTCGGGTCCGGATGTTCAAAATGTTGGGCGTACAGCTTTTTGGCTTCAAAGTGGTATTCACCACCCTGTTCGTAACCCAGCGCCTTGAAGTGGGCCGCCAGTTTGTCCAGGTTGAGTTTTTCGTGATTGAAGGTGCGAAGCGCAATGTGATCGTTAACGATTTCCTGGCTCTGGCTCTTGTCCAGCAGGCGGTGAATCCTGTCAGCGGAAGGCGTCACGTCGCAATAGTTTTCCCAGAGATTCTGGAACAGGGTGTTTCGGTCAGTGTGCACTGAGTGACTCCTTCACGGTTGTTAATGGGCGTTTGGCGGCCAGGACTGGGTTCTGGCCCTGGTTGCGTCCTGCCTCCAGGTCGGCGAACCAGACCTTGGCATCGTTCTCCAGGCCCAGACTGGTTGCCAGCGACTCGGGCACTTCCAGCAAATTCTGTGCAGGAAGATAACGGGCCGCACTGGTGACGGTCGCCCGGAAGTCAGCGGTTTTGTTGTTCGCCACCATCAGTGTCTTACCCTGGCCCCCGTTTGTCCACGGGCCGCTAGAAGGCGCCGCATCCGGTTGTATCACAACCCGGCAGTGGCTGGACTGGCGCACAGAAGCCAGATTTTGCAGCTGTGCTTCTACCGTTGGCCCGCCGTCGAGGGGGTCGACGAAACCGGTGTATCGGAAGCCCTCAGACTGAAGCATGTGAAGCGCCGGGCGGGTATCAGGATGCACTTCGCTGATTACCGAGCGCGCAGCGTCGTCCAGGTCACGGGTGTCAATCGGGCGCTCCGGCATCAGGTCTGCAATAAAGCCATTACCGCCGGTACCCACCATCTGGCTCACGGTCGCAAAATCCAGATCCACAAAGTGCGCCTGAAGCGAGTGCCAGAAAGGGGAGTTTCCTGCCTGATCGGACACGCCCCGCATTTCTGCAATGACGGTTCCGGCAAACCGTTTGGGATGCTGTGCCATAAACAGGAATCTTACCCGGGACAATAGCTTCCCCGCCCAGGCCCGACGATAAGCTTGGCGCAGGAAGAGGGTGCAGATCTCGGTGCAACCGGTGTAATGACGGCACAGGGTCAGGGTCTGCTGGCGATGGCTCAGCGCGGAAGACTGGTGGATGGTTCGCCCCACGCGGTAGTGATAGATCGGGCGATGAGCGCCCACCGACGCCTCAATGCCCGTAGTGCCCATGATATGGCCGGTTTCGGGTTCAACCAGCACAAACAGATAACCCTGGTCACCGGGTTGTTGGGTGCTGCTGGCAAAGCTGGCGATCGAACGCTCAATTTTTCGCACCAGAAAGTCATGATTATTCACCAGTGACGTAAAGCCGGGACCGGACTCAACGGCAATGTCCTTGAGTGCAGCGAGGTCACTCATGGCGACAGGGCGAATAATCATGGCTACATCCTCTTCTGGTTTGGCCCAGTATGACGTCGCCTTGTGTCGTATTGTAGTGATAAAAATGGCAGATTGTGTTAATTATGTGGCAAATTAACGGACTATTTAAACACTATGATAAATCCTCAAGACCAGAAGCTGTTACTCAGCCTGCGACAGAATGCCCGCGCCAGTATTTCTGACCTGGCGCGGCAGATGAATCTGTCGCGTTCAACGGTGCAGAACCGCCTTGCCAGGCTTGAGGACAGTGGGGTTATCCGCGGCTATTCGGTGGAGTTGGGGGCAGAGTATGCGGCCAATCAGGTAGAGGCTCATGTGTCGATCAAGGTGTTCCAGAAGCTCACCGCCCGCACCAATCGTGCACTGGAGGCCATCAGCCAGGTGTCCCAGCTGTATTCCGTCAGCGGTGAGTACGATCTGATCGCCATTGTCCAGGCCCAGTCGCTGGAACAGCTGAGCGTGGTGCTGGACGAGATCGGCAATCTGGAAGGTGTTGAGCGAACCAACTCTGCGGTGGTCCTCGAGACGCGGTTTCGTCGTTAGTCGGGGGCCTTCTTAATACCCAAATGGTCTTAATGCTGCCGGGCGCTCCGCCGATAACCTGACTAATCAGGTATTGAGGATTTTCGTCATGGTATCCCCCATCAATCAGCCCGGATCCTTCCGGCCCGGTCCGGAACCGTTTTCCGGAGCTATCTCCCCTAAAGGCCGCGATGCTGTCAGCGGTGGTCAGGCTGCCAGCCAGCCCGAGGCGATGAAAATCCGCACGGCCGAAGATGCCATCAACGTGTTGAAGGCAAGGTTGAGCCAGCGTCTGGAGCAGAAACTGGGGGGCACGTCCAATGTCGACGCCTCCCGGCTTGGAAGTCGATCGTTTGAGGCCCCTTCTGCTGAACAGGTGGCGGAGCGGGTATTGGGTTTTGTCCAGCAGAGGCTGCAGTCAGAGGCCCGGGCGGGCGCCGATCCGGATCGTCTGGCAGGTTTGCTCGCGGCTGCGAGATCCGGCATCAAGCAGGGCTTCGCCGAGGCGCGTGAGCAGATTGAAGCCATGGGTCTGATGAATAATCAGCTGGACACGGATATTGATGACAGCTTCAGTCGCCTAGAGAATGGCCTCGCAAAGCTGGGCGAGAAGCTTGGCATTGGTGGCCCGGAAACCGAAACAAGCAGCCCGGTGGAGGCCGCGTGACGGTTCAGGGGGCTGAGCAGGCCTACGTCGGGGCAAGCGGACAGATATTATCAAATGATCGTGGCCAGAGCGCTTTCCGCAAGGCTGCCGACCTCAACATCAGCGCCGTTATCAAGTCGATGAATTCGCCGCTTCAATCGTAAAGCCCTGACACGGAAAGTGAACATGAACCTCGCCAATGCGCTTGTGCTGGCGGGATACAATGATCCGCTGATCGTCTGCCAGAACCAGGGTTCCTCTTACCGGATCACGGCCGTAGTCATCAGGCGCAACGATAACGGGCTGGCCGGTCAGTTCGTGCTCACTGGTGGCATTCACAGGCCTCGGGTTGGCGGCTCTGGCAATCTCCAGCCCCTGTTTGTCCTTGATTTGATAGGGGCTGCCATGACCGAACGCTTTCATCCGTGACAGCCAGTCTTTTACCTTCGGGTAATCCTCAATCCAGGGCTTCTCCCCCAGTTCCGTGACGAACCAGAGGCCGTGGTAGGCCGAGAAATCGGCAATACAGGGTTGGTCGCCAAACAGGAAATCACTGGTCAGCATCTGCTCCATGTTCGCCATATGCTCAAGCACGACGGTTTTGGCCTTTGGGCCGCGCGCAGTCCGGACTCTGGAATCCTTACCCATGGCCATTCTGTCTTTAAGAAACAGAAGCGCATTCCAGAGTGAGGTCTCCTTTATCAGTTTTTTCAACATGCGCTTGTCGCTTGCGGACATGACGCAGGCAAAAAAGATCTCCAGATCGGCCTTACGCACAAAGTCGATCACTTCCCGGGGCTGGCCAGAAAGGCTGATTTCGGGCTTGCCGCTGATGCGGGAGAGTTCATCGGAGATGACTCGGGTATCGCAGAAAACATCGGCGCCAATCTGGGCTACGGGAACCTTGCGGTAGCCGCCGGCCAGAATTGAGAGAACCTTTCGTGGTGGCATCTCCCTGACGGTGACTGACTGCCAGGGAACGCCCGCATAACCGAGCATGGCTCGCATCTTCTCGGCGAATGGCGACATCGAATAATGATAGAGAATCAGATCCTGCATTAGGTAACCTTCTGGTTGAAACTGTCCGGCTGAAAGTGTGTTTTGTGTTCCCGTGTTCTATCTTTGCAAAAACGAGAAACGCTTGGTATCGCCCGGGTTCAGAACCATAACAATAAACCGATCAGAACCACATTATAAAAAGGAGCCTTGAATGGCCGACGAAAGCAGCAAACCAACATCTCTTCACTGTCTTTTTTACTGGGCAGAGAACACACCAGACAAAGTGTACCTGACCCAGCCCTTTGCTAACGGCTCCACGCAAGACATCACCTGGAAGCAGGCGGCTGATCAGGTGCTGCGCATGGCATCCTACCTGAATGCGCAGCAGATTCCCGAGCGCAGCAATATTGCGATTCTGGGCAAGAACAGCGCCCACTGGATTCTGAGCGACCTGGCAATCTGGGCTGCGGGGCACGTATCGGTTCCTCTTTATCCGACCCTGAACGGCGAAACCGCAGCCTATGTGCTGGAGCACAGCGAGGCCAAACTGCTGTTTCTGGGTAAGCTGGACGGCACCGCGGATGGCTGGAACGATATCAAGGGCCATATTCCGGCTGACCTGCCGATTGTATCCTTGCCCATGTCGCCCCGTGACGACACCCCAAAATGGGTGGAAATTGTTGATCAGCACGAACCGGCGGCTGAACCAGGGCTGCCAGATCCGGATGACCTGTCCACGATCGTTTATACCTCCGGAAGCACGGGTCGCCCCAAGGGTGTGATGCACAGTTTCCGCACCATGATTGCCGCAGCGCATGGGCTTCAGCAGATTTTCCCGGTTACTAACGAAGAGCGCATGCTGTCGTATCTGCCCCTTGCTCACGTAGCGGAGCGCGCCGCCGTTGAAACCCAGTCGCTCTATTATGGCTTTCACCTTTACTTCGCCAACTCGCTGGATACTTTTCAGGAAGATTTGCAGCGTGCCAAGCCGACTCTGTTTTTCTCGGTGCCGCGCCTGTGGATGAAGTTTTACCTTGCGATTAACAGCAAGCTTCCACCGAAGAAGCAGAAAATTCTGTTCAACCTGCCCCTGCTGAACAGGCTGGTGAAGAGGAAGGTTCTGAAGCAACTTGGCCTGGATCATTGTCGGGCCGCCCTGACCGGCGCGGCACCCCTGTCTGCCGACATTATCGGCTGGTACCGCAATCTTGGGCTGGAGCTGCTGGAAGTGTATGGCATGTCGGAAAACTTCGGTTATTCCCACGCCAATCGGCCGGGGAAGGCGAAGGTGGGCACAGTAGGCGTCACCAATCCGGGGGTTGAGCACCGGATTGCGGACGGTGAGGAAGTACAGGTGCGCAGCCCCAGCCAGATGCTGGGCTACTACAAGAACGAAGAAAAGACTCGCGAAGATATTACCGAAGACGGCTATCTCAAAACCGGTGACATGGGTGAGATTGATTCTGACGGCTACCTGCGCATTACCGGTCGGGTCAAGGATCTGTTCAAAACCTCAAAAGGCAAGTACGTGGTACCGGTGCCTATCGAAAACCGCTTCAATCACCCCAAGGCGGAGGTGGTCTGTGTGGCGGGCGCAAACCAGCCGCAGCCGTGCCTGATGATTCTGCTTTCCGAAGAGGCACGTGACGAGCTTGAAGCCGGTGGCAGTCGGGATCAACTGGAGAAGGAACTTGCCCAAGAGCTGGACGCCGTGAACCTGGAATGTGAAGGTCACGAAAAGCTGGCTTTTGCAGTGGTAGTGAAGGAACCCTGGACCATGGAAAACGGCATGCTGACGCCCACAATGAAAATCAAGCGTAATGTGCTGGAGGATTTCTATAACCGCAGGATGGACGACTGGTTCGCCCAGAAAAAGAAGGTCGTCTGGGAGTTCTGATTTTCCGGATAGCAAAAAACGCCGGCGCCCGTGATGGAAAGGGGCCGGCGTTTTTGTGTTCAGGAACGCTGAATCTGCGTTAGCTCTGCATGCCCGGCTGGTAGTCCGGAGTCACGTTGGACGCCCGCTTCTTCCATGAGCCGAGTTTCCGGCTGATTAACTGGACTGCTTGCTGCGCTGCTGCACGGGTATACTGGCGCCTGACATCGTTTCCATTGTGGAGGATGCTGGACGGCAGCGGTTGATGAGATACGTTATGGATTTGGGTCATAGCGCCTCCTCCTTTCTGTTAGTGGGTTGATAGTGAGTCACATTTGATTAGCTGACTATGCAACGGAGTATAGGGGTTCGTTTTCGCAGCGTGAATACGTTAAAATCCGTACAAACGTTGCAAATATGCAGTTATTTATGGATTGGGATTATCTTCGCTATATTCACGCCCTGGCAACCGGGGGAACGCTCGCCAAAGCGGGTGAAATCCTTGGTGTGCACCAGACCACGGTTCTGCGTCGGCTAGACCAGATGGAAGAGCAGATGGGGGTGCAGTTTTTCTGGCGCGACCGGGAGGGGCTGCATCTTACCGCCGTTGGCGAAACCGCATTCCGCGAGGCCGACCGACTGGCTATCGATATGGAAAATCTTGAGCGCCAGATCATGGGGCAGGATTCCGCGCCGGCAGGGAAGGTCAGGCTGGCCGCTACGGATGTCATGGTTAATGCGCTGATTGGCCCCCTGGTTTCGGAACTTCTGCAGGCCTATGCCGATATTGATCTGGAGTTGCTGACTGATAATGACGTGCTTAATCTGAGCCATCGCGATGCAGATCTTACGCTGCGGCCGGTCAACAAGCCTCAGGCCACCCTCGAAGGTGAGCGCATTGCCACGATCGAGTCGGCCGTCTACGGCGCTCCTGATTATTGCAAGCGTCATCCCGATATGGATCTGGATCATGCACCGGAGCTCAATACCTGGATTCTGCCGGATGAAAGCTTCAGCCACCTGGCTACCGGGCGCTGGTACCGCAAAGCCCTTAAAAACACCCGGTCAGTGGTGCGGTGTAACAGCCTTCAGTCAATGTACTCACTGGCAAGGGCCGGCGCAGGGCTGGCGGTTCTGCCTTGCTACCTTGGTGATATCACTTCCGATCTGAAGCGTTTGACCCCGCCACTGGAAGGCGAAGGGGTTGACCTCTGGCTGATCGTCAATCATGAAACCCGACAGATGGCCCGCGTGCGACTGGTGATGGAGTTTCTGAACCAGCGGCTTGTGGGGCTGACTCCGCATATTGAAGGCGTTAACTGAGATAACCGCCGGTCATGCCTGTGAGTCCCCCCAGTCGCCACAGAAGGGCCAGAACTCATAGAAGCGCCAGCACTGGAATTCCTGCTCGCAGGTTTGCAACTGGTTGTCGTATCGGAAGGCGCGGTTCTGGACTCGCCCGGCCAGAGACACAACCTCTGGCTTGGCAAGGTAACTCTGTCGCCGGTAGCCGGTTCGTCCCTCGTGATAGGCCAGGTAAAGATTGCGGGGCTCGTAGAGCTTTACGTCTGTTTCGCGCAGGGTCAGATGGTTGTACCAGCCCACGAAGTCCAGCGCATACCTCATGTTGGTGCGAACTACAGACAGCCCGTCGCCATTGGCCTGCAGGTACTCGCCCCAGGCGGGGTCCAGTGCCTGTGCATAGCCGTAGGCTGTAGTCGGCCTCAGCCAGGGTATAAGACCGAACAGCCGGGTGCGGGGTGGCCTGGCATGGCTGCGAAAAGACGATTCGTAATACACGAAGGCAAGCTGGGTGGCGATGGGGGTGCCCCACTTTTCTTTCGAATCCCGCGCATAGTCATACCACACCGGGTGCTCGCGGAAGATCTCGCAGACGTCTTCCGGGTTGGCGGGCGGGTCGGGTTCCAGCAGGCTGAATCGTAAGATTGCCAGAATGGTAATAATCAGCCCCAACACGGGCAGACCGTACCACCTCAGGCGAGAGGCCCAGGTAGTCAGCAGCAGCTGATAGTGTTTGTGCTTGCCCATATCTTGCGTCAGTTACTCTGCTCGTGGCATAAGGAGCGTCTCGTTCCAAGGATATTAAGTTCATGCCCGCTCTATCCCAAGTTACACCGGTTTTATGTTTTCTGCTTTGTCTGTCTGGCTTTGCCCAGGCCAGCCCACTGGCGAAATCTGTGCTGGCTGCTTCGCCCGTTGACGAAATTGTCGCCCAGTACCCGGCAATGATGAGCGAAGGAGTCCGCCGTGGGCTCAGTCAGAGCGGAACGACGGACCCCATGGTGGTGACAACGGTCACTGCGGTTGTGCGCAATGCCTTCAGGGCCGCAGACATGCAGTCGCAGCTGGTTTCGGACCTGGCATCATCGATGAGCGATGAACAGCTTGAGATCGTGGGTGATTGGTATCAGACGCCGCTGGCCCAAAAAGTTTCCAGGGCCGAAGTTGAAGCATCGGGCCCACAGACCTGGCAGACAATAGAAAGTGGCGCTCCCGGTCTGCAGGCCAGGTTCAAAGGCAGCGAGCGGGCTGCGCTGTTCAGCCGTTATGACCGTGCGGCCCGGGCGACTGAAAGCGCCGTAGACACCACGGTTGCCGTTCAGCTTGGCCTGGCAACGGCGGTCGCGGCGTTTCAGGGCAGCGGGGAATCCGGCTTTGCGGCGCTGAAGCAGACGATTGAAACCCAGCGCGACCAGACCCGTGCGCTGATTGCCCAACAGGTCTACGATATGTACTTATACACGTATCAAGACTTGTCGGTTGATGAGTTGAAGGATTATATCGGGTTTCTGGAAACCGATGCCGGGGCAAGCTTCACCCGTGTGGTAACCGCCAGCATCCAGGGTTCCATTACCCGACCGGTAGAAGCCGTCGGGCGTCAACTTGCAAGGTTTTTTGGTCCCTCCTGAAGCGGAGTCAAGCTATGGACTTTAACGCTTATCAAAAGGCAATTGCCGGTGAATTCCGGGGGCAGGATTGCCCATTTCCTCCCGACGAGTTTGATCGTCGGCTGAGCTCAGTGCGCGATCGTATGCGCGTTGAGAACCTGGGAGCTTTGCTTCTCACCGATCCGTCTGACGTATTCTATCTCACCGGTTACAGTACATTCGAAGTGTCCGTACACATTGCTCTGGTTGTGACGGTAGAGGACCTGATGTTGCAGGTGCCGTCCATAGAGACCGGCCCGGCCACCATCACCACAAGGGTCGAGCGGGTTGTCGGCTACCGCTGGGAGAGTATTGACGAAGTACTGGACCCACTGGCAGATGCCCTGAGTATCGTAAGAGGTCAGGGTAATAATCTCGGTATTGATGCCTGGCACGGCTCCCTGCGCACCGGTGTGGTAAACGGCCTTAAGGCTCGTCTTGAGGGCACTGAACTTGTGGATGCCTCGAAGCTGGTGAAATCCATCCGGACCGTGAAATCAGCAGCGGAACTGGAGTGCCTCAAACAGAGTGCCCGGATTACCTGTCAGAGCATTGAAGCAGCCGCCGCCGTTGTCCGGCCCGGGGTGACTGATAACTACATTGCTGCTGTGGGCGCCGAGGCCTTGTTGAAAGCAGGCAGCGAATTCATGAGTATGCAGCCGATTGTCACCACCGGCGCCCGCAGCAGCATCATTCATACGAACCATAAGCGCACGCCCATCGGTGAGGGTGATCCGGTATTCCTGGAATTCGGTGCTGCCTGGCAGCGTTACACCGCGCCGATGATGCGCACAGTGGTTGCAGGAACACCCACGGCGCCTATGCGTCGGGTGTTTGATGGTTGTCGGCGGATTGTTGATGCGCTTCAAAACTCGATGAAGCCCGGGGAAACATTCGATTCAGCCGCACAGGCTGCACAAGAGGCACTGGCGCCGCTGGCCAGCGAGGTGTTTTTTTCCGGTGTATTCGGCTACACGGTGGGCGCGCAGTTTCCACCGTCCTGGGTGGAGGGCTCTGGCTATATAGCGAGGGGAGAGCAGACCCTGTTCGAATCGGGCATGGTGTTCCATCTGCCGATCTGTCTCAGAATTCCCGGGCAATGGGGGATGGGATTCAGTGATACGGTACTGGTTGGTCCGGACGGTGCAGAAGCAATCACCTCGAACCCCTGGCTGCTGGACTGACCGTCTCGTTTTTATGTCAAACTGCCGGTTTTGCGATGATTATTCCAATGAAGCCTGGGGTTGGGCACTGAAATAGTCTGCGTATCGGCCGCTCTCGCGAAAGTGCTGAAGGCCCCGGTTAAAGGCATGCAGGTGTTTTTCGGCCTCAGGGTCGTTTCGCGGAAACAGCAGGAAACTCTCGTTTTCCAGAAGGGGCCGGGGGTGATGAGTGATTTCTTCGGCTTCTGGCTGCGCGGTTTCCCGGCGCAGAATGTAGTAGCCCACGCTGATTTCTTCCGGGAAGGCATCAATGCGGCCGTAGAACAGTTTTCTGAAGTTCAGTTCGGTTGATGCGGCTTGCTCGACAGTGATCTTTTCTTGCCGGGCGGCACGGTCGAAATCCGGGCCATAGCTGTAGCCGATGCTGGCACCCAGGGTCAGGCCCGCCAGGTCCTCAATGCTTTCCCACTGAATATCGGTTCCCTTGCGGTGAAACAGAACAAACTTCTCTCGCATGACGGCATTGCTGTACCTGAAATCCTTTTCCCGATCCTCTGCAAACATCCAGATGGCCGTGGCATCGTGGCGACCAGTAGCTGCTTCGCGGTAGGCCCGTTTCCAGGGCAGGAAATGAAAGGTGACGTCATAGCCCTGCTCGGCAAATACATCTTTGACCAGGCGGGCAACCTTGCCCTGGCCGGGCTCCCCTTCCACAAAAAAGGGCGGCCAGTCGCCTACGCTGATTGTGAGCTCCTCACGCTCTTCCGCCCAAAGGGCGTGTGAACAGAATACGAAAAGCAGTCCCATTGTCCTATACAGAGACCTGGGTAAGGTGCGACGGCGGATATCTTTATGCATGACTCTGAGTCTAGTCCAAATCGGCAGAGGCGTCATCGCCGCGCGTCAGCTTTAACTCGTTCAGACACAGGCGGCCTGGCTGGTCAATATCGGAGGTGAAAAGCATCACCCGGCGTATTCTGGTCATGTCCATTTCACGATCCCTGGGGGTTGTCTTTATGTCATTCAGGTTCAGGTGGATGCGATTGATTCCCGGCCTGATCTGAAAGCGTTGGTAATAGCGGTCCTGGGAGCCGTTGGATTTCAGTTCGTGGGCTCGATCGTTGATCCGGAGCGTCAGAGGGATCGGGTAGCTTTGCGGATTCCACAGCACCAGGGCCAGTCCCTCATATTGGCTCCAGTCTGATGGCAGGTTATCCAGTGACGCGCCTGAGTACCGACGGGTCGTCAGAGCGATAGACAGAGCGTCGTCTGCGTCAGGTCCGCAGATGTCGCCGGAACTTCTGGCAACATTGCCGCGCCAGAATGGCTCGGGATCATCCTTCTGGAAATCATAAAGGTGGGGAGTCAGTTGATTGACTTGAACCTGTTGTATGCCTATCCCGGTAACCCAGATCAGGTCGATGGCCAACAAGCCTACTGCCAGTATCCGAATCAGCCAGTCGCGCGCCGGGCATTGCTGCCGAAAGCTGGCCCGGGCCTGAAGCGCCAGAACCACCCAGAGTCCGGTCAGGTTTCGGAACATATCCCGGGCATCGATACCGCGGGTGGTAAACGACTGGGCATATTCAATGCCCAGGCCCGACAAGGCAACAAGAGAGCTGGCCGAAGCCCAGAGTTTCCAGCCGGAAACAAATCGCCAGGGCCGGATCGTCAGTATCAGCAGAGCAAAAAAAATCGGATGCCCAAGATTCCAGGCGGATTGGATCAGCGGGCCATCACTCCAGCCGGGGGGGCCAACAAAGAACAGCGGGAAAAGACAAACAAGACCCGCCGGGGCCAGCCAGAAAAGCAGGCGGCGCCAGCGGGCGTTTTCCGGGAACGGAGAGCGCGGGCGCATCAACTCCGGCTGGTAACTTCCAGCAGGTGATAGCCGAACTGGGTTTTTACCGGGCCGTGCACGGTGTTCACTTCGTCGTTGAAAACTACCTTGTCGAACTCAGGCACCATCTGGCCGGGGCCGAAAGAACCCAGGTCGCCGCCTTTGCGGCCGGAGGGGCAGGATGAATGCTGCTTTGCAACTTCGGCGAAATCCTGGCCACCCTCGATGGCCTTCTTGAGCTCTTCACACTTTGCTTCGCTGTCTACCAGAATATGACGGGCGGTTGCCTGTGCCATGGTGATCTTTCCTTTTTTCGGTTGTTGATGCGTGAACGGTAGATGCTGCCCGCCCAAGCGATTTCAGGCAAGCCCTTTTTATCCGTGTAACTGCGGCCTCACGGTTTGTGCTTGAAATCTGTACAATGCGCGGCTTTCGTTCCGGTGTGTAGCCGGGCATTCACCTGATGACGGATTTTTCCTTTGATTTCCACCGCAAACATCACCATGCAGTTTGGCGCCCGCCCGTTATTTGAAAACGTGTCGGTCAAATTTGGTAACGGCAACCGCTACGGCCTGATTGGCGCCAACGGTTGTGGCAAGTCTACCTTCATGAAAATTCTGGGTGGCGATCTGGAGCCCTCATCAGGCCAGGTGATGGTGGATCCGAACCAGCGGTTGGGCAAGCTGCGTCAGAACCAGTATGGCTTTGAAGACTGTACCGTTCTGGATACCGTTATCATGGGCCACGAAGAGCTCTGGCAGGTAAAAGCAGAGCGCGACCGGATCTACTCGCTGGCGGAAATGAGCGAGGAAGACGGCATGGCCGTGGCGGATCTGGAAGTGCAGTTCGCCGAGCTGGACGGCTATACCGCCGAAGCCCGCGCCGGGGAGCTGCTTCTGGGGCTGGAGATTCCCGAAGACCAGCACAACGGTTTGATGAGCAGTATTGCACCGGGCTGGAAACTGCGGGTGTTGCTGGCCCAGGCGCTGTTTTCCGACCCGGACATCCTGCTGCTGGACGAGCCCACCAACCACCTGGACATCAACACCATTCGCTGGTTGGAAAACATTCTGGTGGCCAGGGACAGCACCATGATCATCATTTCCCACGACCGGCACTTCCTGAACAGTGTGTGCACCCACATGGCGGACCTGGACTACGGCGAGCTGCGCCTGTTCCCGGGCAACTACGACGAATACATGACCGCCGCCACCCAGGCCCGTGAGCGCATGTTGTCGGATAACGCCAAGAAGAAGAAAGAGATTGCGGAACTGCAGCAGTTTGTCAGCCG
>Ga0136557_1000789_pt1 | contig 22830 bp, 15 predicted proteins | sample AntRauTorckE6832_FD_104796 | JGI IMG/M metagenome (GOLD analysis project Ga0136557, IMG submission 104796) | Saline lake microbial communities from Rauer Islands, Antarctica - Metagenome Torckler E6 #832 | ecosystem: Environmental > Aquatic > Non-marine Saline and Alkaline > Saline | place...
CCGGACTCTTAAATCGTAAACGGCCTATATATTATTCTTTTCTTACCCTGAATCAAAGAGAGTGATATGGATAAAAAAATCTATTTTTTAATCATATTTATATTTTGCTTTTTGTCAGCTCCTGCAATGTCTCAGGATGAAACAACTGAAAGAATAATACTTCAGCTTAAATGGCACCATCAGTTTCAGTTCGCAGGATATTACGCAGCCAAAAAAAAAGGGTTTTATAAAAATAAAGGTCTTAATGTTGAGATACGGGAAGGCGGTTATGGTATTTCTACTGTCAGATCTGTTATTGAAGGCGATGCAGACTACGGGGTATCCAATTCAGAAATTATTTTATACCGGCTCAACAACAATCCTGTAGTGCTTCTTGCTCCAATTTTTCAACACTCTCCACTGATATTTGTCTCAAGAAAAGAAAAAAAAATATCTACTCCCCATGATATGATAGGGAAAAATATAAAGTTCACAAAACAGACAAGAGATATAGAACTTACAGCCACTCTTATAAAGGAAGGTATAAAACTTTCTGATATTAATCATATTGAAGGTCCTGTAAAACCAAAAGATTATTTTGATGATAATATTGATGCATTAAGCGCATACATAACAAACGAACCATACTATTATGACAAAAATAATACAGACTACAATATTATTAAACCGGCCAGTTATGGAATCGATTTTTACGGAGACTGTCTTTTCACATCTGAAAAAGAAGCAAAAAACAACCCTCAAAGGGCTGAAGCATTCAAAAAAGCCAGCATTAAAGGCTGGGAATACGCAATGAACCACCCTGATGAGATAATCAATTATATTCTCAAAAATTATAAAACAGATAAAACCCGCTCACACCTGAAATATGAAGCCGAAAAAACAGCTGAACTTATAATGCACGACCTGATAAGCATCGGTCATGTTAACCCGGAAAGATGGCGTCATATAGGAAAGCTTTTTGCACAATTCGATATGGTTCATGATGATTTTACACTTGATGGATTTATATTTAATCCGGAACCTCTTTCAGATTTTGCAAGAATCAAGCTCTCTATTACTGAATTTACAACTGCTGTTGGTCTTATTCTCATTGGATTTACAATCCTTGTTGTTTTCAACAGAAAACTTCAGAAACATATAAACCAGAGGAAAAAAGCAGAAACAGAGTTAAAGGAAAGTGAAGAAAAATTCCGCAATATTTTTGAACAGTCGAGTGAAAGTATAGTAATACAAAATTTTAGGGGAAATATCATTGATGCCAACCATTCAGCTTTAAAACTCCTCGGGTATTCCAAAAAAGAACTTCTTAAAAAAAATATAATCGATTTTATTCCAGAAAGTGAAAAAATAAAAATAAAAGAGTCTGAAGAAGATTTAAAAAAGACCGGGTTTTCAATCAATACGCTTAAAGCAGTAAAATCGGACGGAAAATTTATCACTATACAAAACACTGCAGGGATACTTAAAATATCCGGTGAAAATGTAATTATGAATGTAGTAAACGACATTACAGATAAAATAAAATATGAAGCAAGACTTCAGCTTCAGGCCACCATTCTTGACCAGATAGAAGACATGGTAACTGCAACAGATCTTGAAGGAATAATCAGGTATGTCAACCAGGCTGAAATAAAAATATCCGGCTTAAAACCGAAAGAACTTATTGGCAACTATATCAATGTACTTAAAACATACAAAACATGGCTTAATTCAGCAGAAGATATTATAAGCATAACTTCACAAAAAGGAGAATGGGAAGGCCAGACTGTAAGACCAGTAAAAGACGGTAAAAATATTTATCTTTTTACAAGGACAAAACTTATATTTGATAAAGAAGACAGGCCAATGGGTATAGTCTTTATAAACACAGATATAACAGCAAGGAAAAAAGCTGAATGCGAACTTGAACTCAAAGAAAAGCAACTGCGTCAGGCACAAAAAATTGAAGCTGCAGGAACTCTGGCAGGCGGTATAGCCCACGATTTCAACAATCTTTTATACATTATTTCCGGAAACTGCGAGCTTCTTTTTATGAAAACCGAAGAACCGACTCATAAACATATAAACAATATACTCCAGGCTACAAACCGGGGCGCTGACCTTGTAAAAAGACTCCTTGCATTCAGCAGAAAAACAGAGAGCAGGCTTGCTCCTGTATCTTTAAATCAGGAAATAGTAAGAGTAAAAAAAATGATAGACAGGGTTATTCCGAAAATGATCGCTGTTAAACTGTTTCTTGAACAAAAGGAAAAATATATTAATGCTGATCAGGGACAAATAGAACAGATTCTTATAAATTTATGCCTCAATGCAAGGGATGTTATGCCCGAAGGAGGCAGCCTGAGTATAAAAACAGAACATATTGATTACGGAATTTTTTCTGATTCTTCCCCTTTAAAAACAAGTGAAAATATACCTTACGGCGAATATATTATGTTAAGTGTTTCAGATACAGGCTGCGGAATAGATCCGGTAATAAAAGACAGAGTTTTTGATCCCTTTTTCACAACAAAATCTGTAGGAAAAGGTACAGGACTCGGGCTTTCAGTAATTTACGGAATAGTTCAGTCTCACAAAGGATTTATTTCATGTGAAAGTGTCACCGGCCAGGGCACAACTTTTAATATTCTTTTTCCTGTTGCTGACCAGTCTCCCGAAGATTACCACAGGAAAAATCCTGAAACAAAATTTGAACACGGAAGGGAAACAATATTAATTGCCGATGATGAACATACAATTACAGATGTAACTAAAACAATGCTTGAAATGCTCGGCTACAAAGTGATGACTTTCAATACTGCAGAATCAGCACTTAATGAATACAGAAGAAACAAGGAAATAATAGATCTCATAATTCTTGATTTAGGCATGCCCGGAATGGGAGGAAAAAAAGCCATAGATGAATTTTTTTCCATTAATCCGTTTGCAAAAATAATAGTTGCAAGCGGTTATTCTGCTGAGGGAAATATTCAGGACACACTTGAAAAAGGAGTAAAAAACTACATTGTAAAACCTTTTTCACAAAATGAACTATCTGCACTTATCCGTCATACCCTTGATGATGAATAAATATTCATATACAACCCACGCTGAAACAGAGTTAAAAAAATTCCGGATTTCAATAATAACTGCATATCCTTTAATAAATCTGTAACAAAAGATTCTTCCATGAAATAAGATGACAAATGTAAACAATTTTCTTGACAATAAACTTAACGTTAACGTAAAGTTTATACCAGATTATTTTTTATAACTGTTTTACTCAGGAGGAATCAGAAAAAATGAATCAAACCGCCTTAAAAAAGAACTGGCAGGATTTATACAATGAAAAGCTCTGCTCTGCACAAGATGCTGCAAAAGCAGTAAAATCGAATGATAAAGTCGCCTTGAGCGGAGGAACATGCATACCCCCAGCATTCTGCAGAGCATTGAGCAGCCGTGCACCTGAACTTAAAAATGTATTGCTCGGACTTGGGTTTGCAATGGATTTTTATGATTTCATGGATCCTAAAAACAAGGAAAGCTTTCATATAGAAACAATGTTTGTAGGACCTGTTGAAAGGATGTGCATGCAGTTTGGAATGGCTCAGTATGTTCCGCTTCATCTTGGTGACTGTCCAAACTATGTAGAGTCAAGAGGATATAACATAGTAACTTCTGTGGTAACTCCGCCGGATGAAAACGGATATATGTGCAGATCTCTTTTCGGATCTTTTCTTCATAAAAAAGACATTGAAAAAGCAGACAAAGTTATAGTTGAAGTAAACAGCAAACTCCCCAGAATCAACAGTGAAGATTTTCTAATCCATGTATCTGAAACAGACTACATAATTGAACATGATGCAGATATATTTGAAGTTCCTGAAATTGAGATAACAGAAACCGAAAAACAGATAGCTGCTCATATCTCATATCTTATAGAAGACGGTTCCACAATTCAGCTTGGATTCGGAGGCCTTGGAAATGCAATAGGCCATAATCTTATGGGAAAAAAAGATCTTGGAATGCATGCTGAAGTTGTAACCCCTTCTGTTATGGAGCTTGTAAAGGCAGGTGTTATAAACGGCAGAAAAAAGACTTTCATGCCCGGAAAAGTTACAGCTGCATTTTGTGTAGGAACAAAGGAATTTTATGAATTTATTCATGACAATACAGACTTTGTATTCAAAGACATAGGGTATATAAACGACCCTGAAATCATAGGTCAAAATGATAATCTTGTCTCAATAAACAATGCTCTAATGGTTGATCTTTCAGGCCAGGCAGCTTCTGAATCAATAGGAGCCTTCCAGTACAGCGGTACAGGAGGTCAGCTGAACTTTATTCACGGAGCAAAAAAATCAAAAGGGGGAAAAAGCATACTTGCCCTAAATTCGACTTATACTGACAAACAAGGAAATCTGAATACAAAAATTGTAAACTGTTTTCCACCTGCAACAACAGTAACTACTCCAAGAACAGAAGTTGAATATATTGTAACAGAATACGGGGTAGCCCACCTCAGATACAAAAGCATAAAAGACAGGGCAAAAGCATTAATAAACATAGCTCACCCTGACTTCAGAGATGAACTTACAAAAGAAGCTGAGAAAAACCACTGGCTTTAATTATAATACCATCCTTATTTAATGCCCGGTTTCAAAGCCGGGCATTATTTTTTCACCTGAATTGACCTGTTCTGCAGATTGGCGTATATGTAAAATAAAACATTTAAAAATATGATTTGTTTTACCCGGATTCAGACAAAATATTTACCAGAAAAATTAAAAAACTTATAAAAGCCGCATAATAAATGAATGATAAAAAAAAATCACAGCAGACATTTTCCATTTCAACCCTTGCAGAAGAATTTGAAATAAGCACAAGAACAATCCGTTTTTATGAAGAAAAAGGCCTTATTCTGCCGGGAAGAACCGAAGGCAACCAAAGAATATACACAAGAAAAGACAGGGCAAGGCTTATACTTATTCTAAAAGGAAGAAAATTCGGATATTCCATAGATGAAATTGCAGAAATAATAGGCCTTGCAGATATAGACGTTGATGAAATTGATCAGATCAGAAAAACTCTTGAATACGGCAAAAAACGACTTACCGAAATACGTGAAAGAATAAGCGAGCTCAAGCTTCTTGAAGAAGATATTGTTAGTTTTCACAACAAGGCTAAGGACAGACTTGATACACTTTTACATGAAAAAAATAAAGAATAGATCTAATTTATTCTGCTGGCTCCCAGAGTTTTTAATGGTTTTTTGAAAAAACCACATTAGCTTAAATTAGCGACAAAAATTTATAAGTAGAGGCGATAAATCGAGTCTCTACGAGTTCGCCAAAAGAATAGAGACAAAGAGCTTTTTTGACATGCTTTTATTGTTCAGACATAAAACTTCTTATAATAAAAAATATACCTGCAGCTATAAAAGGAATACTTAAAATCTGACCCGCAGATAAAAATCCTGTCAAATTATAGGAAGCCTGCTTTACCTTTAAAAATTCAAGAAAAAACCTTGCACTGAATACACAACTTAAAAAAACACCAAAAAGCATGCCGCTGTTTAAAGATTTATAGAATTTTTTATATAAAAAAATCAGAAAAATAAAAATAAGTGCATAAGACAATGCTTCATAAAGCTGTACAGGATGACGCGGAACAAAATCTATTCTTTTAAACACCACAGCCCACGGCATCGAACTCGGGGTTCCTGTAATCTCTGAATTAAAAAAATTCCCTGTGCGTATAAAAGCACCTGCAAGCGCTGTAGGTATTGCAAGTCTGTCAAGAATCCAGATATATGATTCTTTAAATCTTTTTGAATATATATATAAAGAAATAAAAATACCTATACCGCCTCCATGACTTGCAAGTCCGCCCTGCCAGACATAAAGAATTTTAACAGGATCACTCAGATAATAAACAGGATCATAAAAAAGACAGTGCCCAAGTCTTGCTCCTATAAGAGTACCAAGAAAAATGTGCACAAAAAGACTGTCTATATTTTCAACATTTTTATTCTCTTTTAAATAAATAGATTTTATAATCTGGTAACCTGTTAAAAACGCCGCAGCAAATAAAAGCCCGTACCATCTTATCTGCAACATACCGAAATCTACAAGAATCGGATCTGCATTCCATACAAAATAATCCATTTTTTTTCTTAATCCTTTGTAATATATGAATTAACCGGTTTTTAAATTTATAATTATTTACAGTTACTGCTTATTAAAAACAACAGCAATCTGGGATATAAAAAGTAAAACCAGCCCTGTGCCTGAATAAAAATTAACAGATTCATTAAGAAGAAAAATTCCAAGCAAAGCTGCTGTTAGCGGTTCTGCAAGTGTAAGAGTTCCAACAGCAGAGACTTTGACAAACTTAAGCCCTCTACCGTAAAACATATAAGCAATACCTGCAGATATTATTCCAAGGTATAAAACTGAACTGATTCCCCCGGCTTCAAATACCCAGTCAAGGGGATAAATAAAAAAGAATACCGACAAATAAACTGTTCCTATTAAAAAAGATACACCTATAACACTGTCTTCAGTTCTTGTTCTCATTATTTTTTTTGAAACAAGGGTAAAAAGCGCATAAGAAAATCCTGCTGCAAGAGCATATAAAATTCCTGAAATTTCAATATTTACGGTCTGAGCTCCGCCAAACATAAGAAAACATAATCCGGATACAGCCAGTGCCGTAGAAATAAACCATACAATATTAAGTTTTTCCTTATCAAATAAAAATCCGAGAACTCCAGTAAAAAATGGAACGCTTCCTATAGCAGTTGTTACACCAACAGCAACACCTGTAAGTTTAACAGAGGAAAAATATCCAAACTGAAACATTGCCTGGCAAAGACCTGTAAGTAAAAAAACAGGGGTTAAAAACTCCTTAAAATTTTTTATATCTTTTCTTACATATGCTGCAAAAGATATAAAAATACCTGCGATAAGAATACGGAAAGCACCAAGAACTGCAGGTGATGCAGCCGCAGGAGCATACGACTGGGCTGCTCCTGAAGTACCCCACAAAACAGCGGCTATAAGAATAAAAAGCCTTCCTTTAACAATTTGTTTCTGCGGTAAATCATGCAATCAGGTTTGTCCAGTGTTAGAATTGAATATTATAAACTTTATTCTTTCAGGCATATGTCTTTCAAAAAATAGAAAGTATACACAATCAATTGCCAAAAATAAAAAACTTTTTTTGCAGTAAACGGCTCAGGCATGAAACTCTTTGAACATAAAGTAATTCAGATTAAATATTACAAGGATTGAATTCAAGTATATTCCGGGAAAGAATAAAAAATTGTACCTTTATAGCAATAGCTAAACATCTATTTAATAATTGTCCGAAAACTGAAATTTTTTGTTCAGTTCAATGCAGATGAAAAACTTAACCGCAGGAATAGCGGAGTATTTTGAATATTAATTTTTGGTTCTAAAGCAGAAATGAGTAAGCAAAACTTTTCACTCAGCAGTTATTTAAATAGTTTATCAAGTATCAAAATCAGCATCTATAATATTTTTTACTTTTAAAAATGCTTTTTCAAGATTGTCTGCCATATCAGATAACAAATCAATATTTACCAAGTTACAATCTCTTTCAATTTCCATGGCAATTGTTGATAATTCAGGTGCAGCTATATTAAGGGCAGCTCCTTTTATTTTATGCCCCATATATCCTGCTTCTTTTGTTGAATTACTGTTTATTAAAGTCTTAAGCTCTTTTATCATACCTGGCATACTATTAAGAAAACTTTTTAATACTCTTTCAGCAAGGGATTGATCATTCATAAGCATGTTCAGAAATTTTTCCTTATCCCATATTTTGACATCATTCGTTTCGGTTTCTGAAAAAAAATGATCTAAACCTTCTTTTTTAAGCCATTTCTTCAGTATACCCTCTAATGCATCAAAAGAGAGAGGTTTTGTTATATAATCATCCATACCTGCGTTAATGCACTCTTCTTTATCACTCATCATGGCATGTGCTGTTAATGCTATTACAGGAACAAAAACTCTTTTTTCTTTTTTTTCAAAAAGCCTTATCTTCCCGGTAGCTTCAATACCGTCCATTTCAGGCATCTGTATATCCATAAGAACCAAGTCATAGTTATTATTGATAAACATATCGTAAGCTTTTAAACCATTTTCAGCTATATCTGCTTCATAACCCAAATTTTCAAGTATTCCTTCTGCTACCTGCTGATTTGTTAAATTATCCTCTGCTATAAGAATTTTACAATTCTTCTTCAGATTTTTTTCTTCTTCATCCGATTCGCTTTTTTTAATACCAGATTTTTTATTGTCAGATTTTAAAAAAATATCCAGACTTTTGATAAGTTCACTTTTTCTAAGGGGTTTATTAATCTCGGCTTCAAACAATTCCTTAGATTTATTTACAAGCTTTTCCGGATATTTAACAAGTATGAGGCCAGTGGAAAAAAGACTTTCACTTTTTTTTATTACCTCTGCAAATTCAATGATTTTAAGACCATAAGTATCATCATCTGTTAAAATAAGGTCATAAGGTTTACCGTTTGCTGAAGCTTCATTAATAATGTTTAGTGCATCTGAGGTATTATTTGTCTTTTCAGCCGAAGCTTTCCAGTATTTAAAATGCTTTACAAGAACCTCAGACAAATTCTCATTATCTGTTAAAACAAGAATTCTCATTTTTTCAATATCAGAATCAGGCTTATACTTTCCTTTTTTTTTATTGTCCTTTGTAAATTCTGCTGTAAACCAGAATTCAGAACCTTTTCCTTTTTCACTATTTACTCCTGCCTCACCTCCCATCATTTCGGCAAGCTGTCTGGAAATTGCCAGTCCAAGGCCTGTACCTCCGTGTTTTCTTCTTGTTGAAGTATCAACCTGAGTAAATTTGCTGAATATCTTTTTCTGCTGATCTGCTGAAATACCTATGCCTGTATCTTTAACTGAAAATTTTAAAAAAACCCGGTTGCTGCTCTCATTTATAAGAGATGCTTTTACACTTATTCTGCCTTTATTGGTAAACTTCACAGCATTACCTGCAAGGTTAGTTATAATCTGGTTAAGCCTGTAAGGATCGCCTTTTAAAAAATCCGGTACATCAGGATCAGGGAAACAGAGAAACTCAATACCTTTTTCATAAGCTTTAAAACCGATTATATCAGAAATATTATCCATCACAGAAACAATACTAAAACTTATTTTCTCCATATTCAGTTTTCCCGCCTCTATTTTGGAGAAATCGAGTATGTCATTGATAAGATTAAGAAGTGAATTCCCACTGATTTTTATAGCTTCCGCATACCTAAGCTGCTTTTCATCAAGACCGGTTTTAAAAAGAAGATTTGTCATGCCAATCACTCCGTTCATAGGAGTTCTTATCTCGTGGCTCATATTGGCAAGGAACTCGCTTTTAATTACAGAAGCCTCCTCTGCTTTTTCCTTTGCAGCTGAAAGCTCCTTGTTAGATTTTTCAAGCTCCTTAGTTCTGAGAGTAATCTCTTCCCTGAGTTGTTCTGAATAATCAGCATTTTTCCTTTGATTTTCAATCAAAAGCTCCTGGTATTTTTGTTCAAGAGTCCTTATTTTTCTGTCTCTGTGTTTTTTATGGGATAAGAGAAGCTCATTTTCATTTTCAAAAGATTTTTTTTGAAAATAATAATCTGTAGCGAGATTTATAAAGTTGTTAAGAATTTTGATAAAAAAAGAACTGCTTGAATCATCAACGGGGAAAAATACTGCGTATCCATTCATATCAGTCAAATAAACAGCATAAAAAATCTTACCCGATTCGGGATTTTTTTTACTTACTACATCCTTATTATTAAAAGCTTTTTTCTTTAACAGTTTTTCAAAATCATGATCTAATCTGGGCTGGTCAGATGAATACAGTTTTTTTCCTGAATCTGTAATTATATAAAAGTCACAAAAAAAGAGGTGTTTTTTTAAAAAACTGAAAAACACTTCAGATTCTTCTTTTTGATCAGTCAGAATATCATCAAAAATATCCATATCTTATTCATCCTCCAACTGATAAATAACCTCTGCTTTTTTCAATTCTGCAGGGAGATCTTCTGTTATAGCTCTGTATTCATTTATATTATCACGCAAATGAACAAGCATAGTCTTTGAAAGCTCTGTTTTAATTTCCGGGAAAGCTTTGTATGATAATCTCTGAGTCATAAATTCAGAAATCTGTATTATACCTGCCAGACTTTCCGGCTCAATTTTAGTGCTGGTACTGTGATGATCTCTTATGCCTTCTCTTACTTCAGAAGGCATTCCCCACTCTTCTGAAAGGAGATACCCTATTGTACAGTGGTCAGTACCGAATATTAACTGCTCATGCTCGGTTATTTTATGATTTTCAGAATCAAAGGTATTGCATAACTTCTGGAAAAGTATATGGGCTGCCTGATCTTCAACTATAAAACCAAAGTCATGTAATATTCCGCATAAAAAAGCATCTTCCCCTTTTTTTTCAAAAATTCTCTCCATTATCATCTGGCTGCAGATACTTACAGCTACGCAATGAAGCCATAATTTTTTTCTTGAAAAAAGATCCTTTTGTGAGTCTTTTGCAAAAACATTTTTTAATGCGTCAAGAACTATCAGGTTTCTTAAATTTTCAACTCCCAGAAATGCAAGTGCCTCTGAGATAGATTTTATTTTTGTACGCAAAGCGTAATAAGGACTATTTACAAGTTTTAAAATTTTTACAACAAGAGTAGGATCATATTTTATTACTGCCTCAAAATTCTCAAAAGTGGAACTATCATCCTTTGTCATCTTCATAAGCGTTGTTACTACAGCCGGAATAGTTTTAAACTTACCGATTCTTTTTAATATCGATCTGGCATTACGCTGCTTGTCTGATACTGAAAGAGTCTGATTCATTTAATTATAGATTCCCTTTATATTTTATAAACTGTTTTTATTTTTATCTAAACACAAGATTGTTATTTTTTAAGCATTTTATTTCAGCAGCTTTTCTATACCTTTTTTCCCCAGAATCATTGCAACACTACCGTCTCCGAGAATAGATGCTCCTTCAAACAGGTCATTTCCTGAAACAAGACTATTCACATCTCTTACCACAACCTCCTGCACTCCAAGTATCTGATCCACTGAAATTACATAAAGGCTGTTTTTTATATTTACAGAAATACCTGTTTCAATCTTTTCATTTTGCCCTACCCCCTCTTTTAAAGACAAGTTATCTTTACCTGAAAATTTAAAAGAATCTTTCAGCCTTATAAACCCGTAAAAACAGTCCTTTCTTCTCAGAAATTTCCCTTTATTTCCTTCAACTGTTTCTATATCTTCAGGATAAACTGCAAAAGATTCTCCGACTATATCTATAGGTAAAACATAAATATCTTCACCTGATTTAACAAGAAAGCCTTCTATTATACGGGTAGTAACATTTTTAGGAAGAGATATTGTAAAAGTGCTTCCTTTATTTTTTTCAGTTAATATTTTTATATTTCCACCGGCTTCTTCTATATTGGTCTTGACCACATCCATTCCAACTCCTCTGCCGGAAATCTCTGTAACTTCCTGAGCTGTTGAAACACCTGACATAAAAAGAAAACTTGTGAGAGAATCGTTATCAACATATTCACCAGGCTTTATAATACCCATTTCAGCTGCTTTTGCTGATACAGCTTCATAATCTATACCTTTTCCGTCATCCCTTATAATAAGCTCAACTGATCTTTCAGTCTCTTTCATTTCTGCTTCAATAAGCCCTGTTTCAGATTTACCAAGTTCTTTACGCTCTTCAGGAGATTCTATTCCATGGTCTGCAGCATTTCTGACCATATGGGTAAAAGGAGCATCAAGCAGTTCAAGATAGCTTTTGTCTATCAAAAGATTATCACCTTTTATAATAACTTCGGCTTTTTTATTTTTCTCAGAAGTAACATCATGGACAATTCTTTCAGCCTTCCCAAAAAGGCTTTTTACAGAAACCATTCTAATTGAAAAAATACTTTTCCTTAAGTCCGATGAAAGGTTTCCGAAAGTCTCTATTACTCTTTTAAACTCTGAAGCTGTCGTGCTGTCTTTCAGGCTTATTTTTTTATGAAGATAATTAAACATCTCTTCAACAACAACAAGTTCGCTGACAAAAGAAAGGAATGAGTCTATATCTTTTTCATATACCCTCATTGTTTTGTCTTTTACATCTCTTTTCGAATTGTCAGATTTTTGTCCTGACTTATTATCAGTTCCTGAGTCTGCGGGTTGAGACTCACTACTTTCCTTTTTCTCAGGTTCTGTACTTACCCATTCTCCTTTTGCAGCAAGTTTTTCTACCTTATCATCTAAAGACTCTTTCAATATTTCATCAAAGCCTATGCCTTTCATAAAAAGGTCATATTCGGACAAAGCTTCTGAAATCAGTTTTTCAGTTTCACCGGAAACAGCGATATCTTTTAAATTTACAAGCTGATTTCGTATTTCCTGAACAATTTCTGTATCTTTTTCAAGCTCTTTAAAAGGGATTTGAAGTATTTCTGAAAGTTCAGCAACAGGTCCTGTTTTTATATGATCTGAAGAATCTTTTTTTTCTGATTTTTTTATAAGACCTTTAAGGGCAATAGGCGTAATTCCTGTAATAATACCTTCTGCCTGGTCAACATACTTTTGCAGGTTCGGAGGGCCCAGGGCTCTTATCTCTTCAAGTTTATAAATAAGATCTCCTATAAGTACAGCAGCTTTGGAAAGATCTCCGCCGTCGTCTTCTTCAAGGGCATTTATAAGCCTGGAATTTAAATCCTCAAGCTTTTTATCATCAACTGTTTCTGTTTTATTTTTTCTTACATTTTCTAAAATACTTCGTAAAAAATCGAGGGAGGATAAAAGAAGTTTTATTGTGCGGGGATCTGCAAATTTTTTTTTCTGCCTTATCTTGTCTAAAATATCTTCCATATGGTGTGAAAGACTTTTCACCTTTAAAAGTCCGAAAAAAGCAGAGCTTCCTTTTATAGAATGAACCGGTCTGAATATTTTGTTTACTATTTCTGTATTTTCAGGATTTTTTTCCAGATCTATAAAATAACTGTCAAGAGCTTCCAGACCTTCCAGTGACTCATCGACAAAACTTTCAAGTATTTCAGGATCGACTTCGTAATTCTCCATAAAAAAATAACCTTCCGAAACTGATTAAACTTTCATATTCTGAAGTTCTTTAAGTTTTTTCTGCCATTTTTTAAGATCTTCCACAGCCCTTTTAACTGCTTCATCAATCTCGGTCATATCTTCCAGAGGTTTAAAGATACATGTATCTGCACCGTACCTGAGAGCTGCAAGAAGATTTTCCATGGTTATATAACCTGTAATTACAATGGTATGAATCATTGGGTAGTCTTTTCTAATCTGTTTGAGAAGTTCTACACCGTTCATTGCAGGCATCATAATGTCTGTGATAACAACTTCAAAACGTTTCTTTTCCAGAGCTTTCAGGGCTTCTTCTCCGTTAGCCGCAGTCTCAGTATTATAACCTTCAAACTCAAAATGACGCGACAAAGAGTTTCTTATCTCCTCTTCATCATCAACAATAAGAATTTCTGCTTTTTTTTCTTCCAAGAGAGACTCCTTTCATAGAACTCTTACTCTGTTGCTGAACAAAAAATCTTAATTCTCAACCAATTACTAATTATTTTTCAAAGTTTTTAACAGTGGCAGACTGATATAAAATTCTGCACCTCCTAAAGGCCTGTTTCTGACACTTATACTTCCATTATGATCTTTAATTATTCCAAGGGAGATTGACATACCAAGCCCGGTACCCTTTCCTACAGCTTTTGTTGTAAAAAAAGGATCCCATATTCTTTTTATTTCATTCTCCAAAAGCCCTGGACCTGTATCTGCTACTTTTATTGCTATTTTTTTATCAACTTTTTCTGTTTTAATTATAAGCTTTCCTTTTTTCAGATTCTCCATTGCATCAGCTGCGTTTATGAAAAGATTAACAAAAACCTGTACAATTTTTTGATCATCACCTTCTAAAAAAAGGTCAGCAGCTTCAAAATCTTTTTGGACCTCTACATTATACTTTAATGAATTATTACAAAGCATAAGTGCTTCATCAATTTTTTCATGAATACTGAAAACCGTTTTTTCCGCTCCGTCAATTCTTGCAAAAGTTTTAAGCCCCCTGACTGTTGAGCTGATTCTCTGAGCTCCTTTTTTGATTCCCTGAATCATATCAGGCATAGATTTGGATATAAACTTAATCCTCTCATAATCAGGATTTTCAGGGGGACACGTCACAAGATAGTTATCAGCTATTGGCCAAAATTTTTCCAAATCAGCAAGGTTAGTCCAGATAAATGTAGCTGGATTATTAATTTCATGGGCCACTCCTGCAGTTAACCCCCCAAGAGATGAGAGTCTTTCTGCATGGATAAGCTGGCGGGCTTTTTCTTCTGCAAGAGCTTCCATTTCGTCTGCATACTTCTCAAGTTCTGTGTTTGCAGCTGAAAGTTCAGTATAAAGAGATACAACTCTTTTACCTACATCTAGCCTTGCCTGAAGCTCCAAAAGATCAAAAGGTTTGGACAAAAAGTCATCAGCACCTTCTGACAATGCCTTGGAAATAGCATTTTTATCCCCTTTTGAAGTAATCAATATAATATAAACTGCAGGATTTTCTTTTTTTATTTTTCTGCATACCTCCAGTCCCTCAAGACCGGGCATTATCCAGTCGAGAACTGCAAGCCTGGGGGCGTTTTTACTTCTTAAAATTTCTAACGCTGAATATCCGTTATTTTCTCTTACAGACTCATAACCGGATTTTGTAATTACTCCGTCTAAAATTTCCAGAGATGTTATATCGTCATCTGCAACCAGAACTTTCAATATAAAATCCTTTTTCCAGTATATTGTTTTATCTGTTCAGCCGGTAATAAAAAAATCTTAAGAAACCGGAAACATAATATAAAAAGTACTTCCTTTTTCTACTTCGCTTTCTGTAAAAATTACACCATCAGCAGCTTTTACAATACCAATAACAGATGCAAGGCCTATCCCTCTTCCTGTAAATTTATCAGTGTAAAAAGGATCAAAAATTTTATTAATTTTTTCAGGAGATATCCCGCCTCCATTATCAGTTACCGATATACATGCATAAGAGACTTTTTTCGGTTTCCAGTCTCTGGGGAAATAGTTTTTTCCGTAACAGGCTAAGTTATCTGAAATACTTACCTGAATTCTGATTTCACCACCCTCATTAAAAGAATCCAGTGAATTTTTTACCAATTCATTCAAAGCTGTTCCCAGCTGGACAGGATCAATTTTAACAACAGGGCCTGGTTCAGGAAAATCCGTTGATATACTAACTTTTCCAGAAACATTTTTTTTAATCTCTTCTGTTTTTCTCAGGCATATTTCAGAAATATCACAATCTTCCGGACGCCCAGGAGACTGCCCAAGATAGGTCAGCATAAACGTGCTTGTTTCCACCGCTTTTTCTGTTGATTCCATAGCTTTGGACAAACATTCATAGCTTAAACTGTCTTTAGGAAGGTCATCACCCAGAAGCTCCAGAGACCCTAAAGCTACAGCAAGGTAATTATTAAAATTATGAGCTACTGCAGCAGACATACGTGCAAGACTTTCTGATTTTTCGGCATAAACACGCTTTTCCTCAGCTTCTTTCAAATTAGTAATATCATAAACAGTAACAAAAATTACCCTTGATTCCCCCAGACTTTTTTCAACTCTGCCTGCAGCAAGTATATTTATAATTTCTCCATCTTGTCGTACAAACCTGAACTCTTCAGGAGAAAGCTCATCTTTTCCTGAATCAATACCTTTATTAAGCCAGTTAAAAAAATTTTTTTTATCTTCCTGGAAACACAAATCGTTGACTATACTAAAAGACTCAGATTTTTGATTATTGTCATATTTCAAAAGATTTAAAAGTCCTCTGGACCATTCAGTACTTCCGCTTTTCGGCTCCCAGACAAAACTTCCAAGACCTGCAAGATAATGAGCTTCAGCAAGTCTTTTCTCGCTTTTTCTTAGTTCCGCTGTCCTTTTTTCAAGAATCTCTTCTACTCTTAACAAAAGTCTTTCTCTGCGGGCTCTCATACAAAGCTCAATAAGATATTCAGATTTAAAAGGCTTCAGCATATAGGCTGCTGCTCCGAGCTTCATCCATTTAATTGAAAGATCAGGATCGGGATCGGTTGTCATCATTATGCACACAGAATCAGACTTTATAGATAAAAACTCTTTTAGAAGAACATCTCCTTTTCCATCGGGAAGATAATAATCTATTACTGCCACATCATAATTATAATTATTGTAATAGGTTTTGGCTGTTTTAATATCCTCGGCAATATCTGCTGTTGCTCCGTTTTTTAAAAAACTTTCTTTTACAAACTGAGCCTGGGATCTGCTATCCTCAACAATAAGTATTTTAAGTTTTTCTTTAGGTTCACGACCTTTAATCAAATTCTTTACAATATTTAAGAACTTTTCCCCGTCAACCGGGGAAGATAAAAAACCGTTTGCACCGAGATCAGCAGTTATTCTTGAAGATTCTTCTCCTGAGAAAGTTGCGGAAACAACAAGAACCGGAACTTCGTTAAACTCCTTGTATTCCGGGGATCTGAGGAGGCGACAGAATTTCCATCCGTCGATTTTCGGCATATAAAGATCTGTAACAATAAGATCAGGCGGATTTTCTCTGCCTATTAAACTTAAAGCTTCTTCAACACTCTGGCAGGATTCTGTGTAAAATCCGTTATTTTCTAAAAGACCTGAAAGGATGTTTAACTGAGTTACATCATCATTCACAACCAGAATTAACTTGTTACTCATTTTACCTCTCAATAAATTTTTTAATCATACCTGAAACAGGTTTTTTATTAAGCCGGGAAAGAAAAACATATAATTTAAATAATGATATGTCCTTCCTGCCATTTCTCTGCATAAATTTAAAAATCCTCAGTCAATGATCAAATACAAATATATCTTCCTTGGAAATGTTAAACAAGTAATTCTTTTTCAAAAAGATAAACAATTCATACTCTGATAAACTATAATAAAAAAGATAAACGTATTTTATTTTGCTCTGTTCTTAATTTATGGACTATAGCAAAAATAATTTATATGATTAAAGAGCTTACAAAATATTTAATCAAAGCCCTCATTATTACTTCCTTTAAATTAACCCCGAGATTTTTAACTTCTCCATAATACTTTATATTTTAAAAATAAATTTTTTAATTGATTTTACTTACAAAAGAAATTATTCAGTGAGTTCATTGTTTTTTTAAAAAAACATATGCAAGCCCTCTATTACAAGCCTGCAAATGTTTAATTGTTTAATTTTTAGAATGGAGATTCTACTTATGAAATTATCATTATTTAAGTATTTTGCTATTGTTATACTTGCTTTTTTTATTTCAGGATGTGCTTCAACCTGGGTTGAAAAATCACCTGAATTTACTCCGGAAAAACAAAAAAAAACCATAACCTGCTATTATGAAGTCAGTGGGGACAGCGGAGCTGATGTATTCGACCTTGCAAAGCAGGGTGCAGGCGGCAAGTCTTTTGCTGATGTGGGTATGAACACATATAAGCTTTTGGAAAAAGCTCTGGAAAAATACAATTTAAACCTTGTAACAGACAGAAGCAGAACCAGACAGCTTGATACTATCACCAAGGACTGGAAAGAATTAGACACAGGAAACGATTCAGTCAACAAACTTGTAGGCAGCCTTTCCCAGGAATGGGTTCACCCTGATACATCAGATGTTCCTTTCCACCGCTATTCTGACAACCTTGTAAAAAAAGCTGTCAATAAGATAAAAAGAGGCAATAATGAACTTTTCCTTGCGGCTAATCTCAAAATTGAAGACCAGGATCAGTACCTTGTATTTAAAAGGTTCAGACTTATTCTTTCAGTAAAAGTTATAAATTCCGATGCAGAAACTGTATTTCAGGCAAGAAGTCAGGGATTTACAAAAATGGCTTTTTTGAGAAATCCTATAAGTGCAGAAAGAATTGAAACTGCTATGGCAAGCGCATTAGCAAAAATGGAAAAAGCAGAGATAAAAAATAAAATTTCAACATTCAACAATTTCTAAATCTGCACATCTTAAAATCAAGCAGGAAATGCGACTGTCATTTTCTGCTTTTTTTACTTACACTTAAATATAAATTTATTTGGGTTCCTTCTCCGGGTTTTGAATAAACATCGACAAAACCTCCTGATTCATGGACAAAATTATAAACTTGGGAAAGCCCCAGACCTGTTCCTGAGCCTTTATCTTTAGTTGTAAAAAAAGGTTCAAATATTTTTTCCTGTGTCTTTTTATCCATACCTACTCCAGTATCACTTATTCTAAATATCCAGTAATACTCTGGAGCAGCATCAGGGTGTGCTTCACAAAAATATTTATCAGCATAAATTTTGTCGAGATGACATGACAATAATCCTTTCAAATTCTGATTTTCAGGAGATCTCATTATTGTCATGGCATGCATGGCATTTATAAAAAAATTTAACAGGATCTGTTCAATAAGAATAGGATCTAAATCTGCAAATGCAGGCTCCGGATAATAAGTTGGAGAGATTTCAATATTTTTTGGAAATGTGCTGCTGCATAAAGATATAACACTTTTCATAGATTCGTTAAGATCGATAGTGATTTTTGAAGGCTCATACTTTCTGGACAAGGTCATAAGTTTATTAAGAATCTTTTCAGACTTAAAAACAGATTCTTTTATTTTGTCAACCTTGTCCATAATTCTATCAGGATTTAAATCTCCTCCTTCAATATCAAACTTTATAAGATCCGCATATCCGGAAATTCCGTTCAAAAAATTGTTAAAATCGTGGGCTATACCTCCTGCAAGATTTCCAATGGTCTCCATTTTCTGAATCTGGGCAAGGTTTCTTTCAAACTCCCGTCTTTTGGTTATATCAAGCATGCTTACAAGAAGTACATTATAATCATACCCCTCCTTGGGAGCATCAATCCTTATTATGACTTCAAGCTTTTCTCCGTTTAAATCTTTAAGAGTTATTACATCTTCAATTTGCTTCTTCTCACGGCTTATAGCCAGTACTATCTCTTTAAGAGGGGATAAGGGACCTGGTTCCAAAATCTGTTTTAAATTCTGTTTTATATCTTCTAAGTCATCAGCCTTAAACATTCTGAGGCATTCGCCATTTACATTAAGAATATTTATATCGTATAAAATATTCATTAATATATCAGGATTCTTATCCAGATATTCAGTAAGATCAATATCTGTACCTTCGCCTAAACTTTGAATACGCTTTGTCAGTTTCAAATAATCTATCTCCAGGATAGATACACTGACAAGATTAAAAATTGTTTTATACCTGGATTCCGACTTAATGAGCTGATTTTCTCTTACTTTTCTTGTTTCAATCTCATTTTTTATTGTGGATGTCATTTCATTAAAATAGTCTTCAATTTTTTTAAACTCATCCTTAGTATTAAGGTTCAGTGAAATATCAAAATCTCTTTTATGCACCAAAGCCAGAGCATTTACTATTTTATCAATAGGTTTCAAAGACTTAAGAGTTATAATAAAAAGTAGAATTCCGGTTACAAAAATAAGAATAGCCGTGAGAGCTATCATTTCAATTTTTCTATTATTCAAAGATTTCTGAAGATAATGAGTAGTATACTGAACATCAATTGTTCCGGCCCTGAAACTTTCTTTTTCCACAGGAAAGCTGTGACTTATCAAGCCTGCCTTTGAAACATCTATATCTTTTTTTAATTTAATATCTATTGTACCTGTAACATCTCTCAACCTCAGAGAGTATATTTCAGGAGACTGGAAAATAATCTCAAGATTGCTTTTTAATTTATCTGTATCAACATCCCATAATGCTCCTACATTAATAACTTTTAATACTTCGTTTGTCCTTTCAATATTGTTTTTCAGGACTTCCATTTTTTTAGATTTATAGTTTTGTATAAGAAATGCTGTAAAAAAGCTGTTGCAGACAATTATTAACAAAAGAATTGCCAGAAGAATTTTCCACCTTATCTTCATTTTGATATCTGTTCCTGTGAAATTTTACCCTTCTGTTGTTTAATAAGGGTCTCAATACCGAAGCTATATTCACTCTGAGCAGGATTACAGCAATTGGAAAGGTTTTTAAAATTTATTTTATTAAATTTCTGCTCCTGGAAATAAGTATTATAATTTTTAATCATTTCTTTGTCCATCCCTCTAAAGACATCAATTTCCATATATTTTGAGCGGTTAAAGCTTTTGCACCCATTGTAAATATCATACAAAATTACAAGAGAAAACCCGCCAACCATAAAATGTCCTCCAGCTGTTATAACCAGCTTGTCATTTTTTACAGCATCAAGTCCTGCCCGGGACCAGTTAAGTCCTCCTATAAAAATGTCTTTACCAGGAATTTTCCCTTCTTCTTCGGCGGCCTTTACAGCACCAAGTGCCATGGGATCATTTGCAGTCCATATCAGGTCAGTATCAGGATATCTTCTTAAAAGAACTTTTGTTTTAATATAACTTTTATCTTTTCTCCATTCTCCGTAGGTAAGCTGATTTAAATCTACATTTTTTTTGTATTGGGCCAGTGCTTTATTCAGTCCCGTTTCTCTTTCTACAGAAGCCGGAGTTACCCTGCTTCCGTTTATAGCTATCATTTGAAGTTTATCTTTTTTTATCTGCCTGCCTTTTTCTATAAGAGCCTTTGCAATTAGATAGCCGGCTGAAACATTATCTGGAGTAACAGCCCCAAGCAGTTTTTCTGAATAATCTTTCCTTTGCGTTAACTGTTTTTTCTGGGCAGGAGTAAGATCGTTAAGAATCAATAAAGTTTTTATATTTTTTTGGTATGCTATTTTTATAAGTTTATTTGCAATGAGTTTTTCATTTACAATGATCAGGTAATCCGGTGGAGGTTGTTTATTTACAGCTTTTTTGGTGAGCTCAATCATTTTCACATATTCTCTTTGAGCATAATGAACCTCAAGTTCTATCCCAAGATCATTTGCTGCAGCTTTCATAAATTCAGATACCATAAACCAGAAAGCACCGGTTTTGCCAGATGTGTGAGAAACACCCGGATTTATAAAATCGACTTTTATAGGAAAGGCTGATTTCCCGGAAAGAAAAAAAACTAAAAATATTACTGCTAAGTATATTTTAAACCTGTTCATCATTTTTCCAGTTTAGAGTAAAGATAAAGAAAAAGCGCGACAGCTTTATTTATCTTAATATTAGTACGTTATATATCTTAATTCAAGGCAAGTTTTTCACCAAAATGATTTTAAAAAAGATGTGGTTTAAAAATCAGGTTTATTAAAAAAAGAAAGCCACACAGAATTCTTTATTATATCTAACTTTATTTACGCCCTTTAACTTTTCAAATTACTGATTAATTTATTTTAAAAAGGAGTAAAAATGAACAAAATATATATTCCCCTTATTTTATTGATAATATTTTTACCATACTCAATTTATTCAAAAAATATACAAAAGGAAACAGAAAAAATGGAAATAAAAAAAGAGACTGCTGTCTTCGCAGGAGGCTGCTTTTGGTGCATGGAGCATATATTTGAGTCAGAACAAGGGATAATAGAGGCTGTATCAGGATATACCGGAGGTCATACAAAAAACCCAAAATATGAAGATGTTACAAAAGGTAATACAGGTCATTTTGAAGCGATTAAAATTACATATAATCCTGATGAAATTTCCTATAAAAGACTTCTTGATATTTTCTTTTCAAGTATAGATCCTACAGATAAATCCGGTTCATTTACAGACAGAGGCCCGCAATACATGTCTGCAGTATTCTATCTTAATGAGAGTCAAAAAGAGACTGCTTTAAATAAAATCAGAGAAATTGAAACTTCAAACATTTATACCAAACCGGTTGCAACAGAAATTAAAGAATTTGAAATTTTTTATGATGCAGAAGAATATCACCAGGGTTATTACAAAAAAAATCCTTTACGATACAAGATGTATGAAAAAGCATCAGGAAGAAGGGATTTTATTGAAAATCTAAACGAGAAAACAAATAAACAAAGCTTTGTAAAGCCTTCAGAGGATGAGTTAAAAAAGATGCTTACGCCTCTTCAGTTTGAAGTAACTCAAAAAGAGGGCACTGAAAAACCTTTTAATAACAAATACTATGACAATAACGAAAAAGGTATTTATGTAGATATAGTATCAAAAGAGCCGCTTTTTTCATCAGAAGATAAATTCAAATCAGGCTCAGGCTGGCCTTCATTTACAAAACCAATAAACAATGATGCAGTTTATGAAAAAAAAGATAAAAAACTGTTCATGACAAGAACTGAGGTAAGAAGCAAAACTGCAGATTCCCATCTTGGACATGTTTTTGAAGATGGCCCTCCTCCAACAGGGTTAAGGTATTGCATGAACTCAGCAGCACTTGAGTTTATACCTTTTGATAAGCTGGATGAAAACGGGCTTGGGGAGTATAAACAAATTTTTGAATAACTGCTTTATTTGCAAGATAATTTTAAGGCCGGATTTTTTCCGGCCTTTTTTATACATGATGTTCTGGGCATCGAATAGCATCGAACAGATACTGAGTATACATATATGAGCAGATAAATTTGAACTCAGGCTCTTAGTTTTACATTTATCAGTTCACTTTGATTTTAATTTTCCCTCTCCTCACAGGCAGTGTAAAAATCCTGAACAACCTTTGTTTTTTGCAACCCAAAAATGACCCACCTTTGCAGTCGAAATTTGACCCACCTAAATTAAAAAAAATTAATTGCTAATCTACGAAATAACACGTTATCGAAGCCTCCGCCGTTGA
>Ga0136557_1000793_pt1 | contig 22821 bp, 19 predicted proteins | sample AntRauTorckE6832_FD_104796 | JGI IMG/M metagenome (GOLD analysis project Ga0136557, IMG submission 104796) | Saline lake microbial communities from Rauer Islands, Antarctica - Metagenome Torckler E6 #832 | ecosystem: Environmental > Aquatic > Non-marine Saline and Alkaline > Saline | place...
AATGGCGGCGGTAACGGTGGAGGCAGAAGGTAGCCACACCGGCCTCAGCAAAGCGACACATTTCCATGGATGAACATCGTTAAAACGATTAATTCGTGTCCCAAAGGAGGAGTATCGGAATGCCTGTCCTTTTGAACTTATATGTAGTAACGTTGCTTCATATCTTTCCATAGCAACATTATCCTGTAGCTTGGCAATAGAAAGGTTATACGGTTGATCCATTTATATTGAGCGACTCGAGACAGTACCCCATGACGATGGCTGGCCGGAATATGATGAGCCGATTTTTAATTTTTAAAAAACGGAAAGACCGTTAATGGGTACGCTTGTCCATAAGGAAAAAGGGGTCAGAGTAATTTTAAATTTTCTTTTTTCTCCACCCCAAAGGCCGCCCCCTTTTCTTTGCTTTTACCCTTCTTCCAGTCAGCACCTCAATTTCTTCCTTGAGGCTACCTTGAATCGACGACTTCCTATTGCCATCCCTTTATTCGTATTTAATCGAATATCTTCGAGCAACTCTCCCTCAACATGTTTGGAGAACAGTGATCGATAGTTGCTCCTGCGCTCCTCGGAGTCCGCTCCTAAGGCCTGATACTCAGAATGTGGTGTACGCATCTCAGATAATTTAACCAAGGCATTGCATTGATAACTTGACCAAACATATTCGCCCGGATCTTTGACTATATTTCTGCCAATCACGGATATTGGTGTTCAACAACCAGCTCAACTTTGTGCATGGTTCTGCAGAATGAGACCTTTCCACTGGCACCCCCTTCATGATAAGATAAACCGTGTATCGCGTGTTACCTGGAAAATTTACAATCAGGTTCTACGATAAATCTTCAGCCATTAATTCTGTAAGAAGGTTAGGTGGTGCTAATATTACCTTCTACCAAATAGCAATTTTTCTCAAGTTGAGACTATCTCCAGGCATACACTCGCCAAGCTTTAAGTCAGGAGGTCATACATGACATATGCAATAAAGATTCATAACACTGGTGGTCCAGAAGTTCTTTCCTGGGAAGAATATGATCCTGGCACACCAGGAGAAGGTGAAGCCCTGGTAACCCATGAGGCGGTTGGACTCAATTTTATCGACGTCTATCACCGTACCGGTTTCTATCCACTGTCCGAATTTCCTGTAGTTCCAGGCCTCGAAGGAGCTGGTCGGATTGAAAGCGTCGGCAAAGGTGTCAAGGATTTTAGTGAAGGTGACCGGGTTGCCTATGCAGGAATACCGCTGGGGGCTTATGCCGAAAAGCGTTGTATTCCCGCCCATAGACTTGTCAAGCTTCCCGAGCCAATCAGCACCCGTGACGCAGCAGGCATGATGCTTCAAGGCATGACCGCACGCTATTTGTTACGGGGGTGTTTCAAGGTTGCTCCCGGAAACACTATTCTTATTCACGCTGCATCCGGTGGCGTGGGTTCAATCCTATGTCAATGGGCCAATCATATAGGTGCCGTAACCATTGGCACAGTTGGCAGCCAGGAAAAAGCCACCAAAGCAAAAAAAAATGGCTGCACTCACACCATCCTTTATCAAGAGGAGGATTTCCAGACAGTGGTCCAGGATTTAACCAAAGGACAAGGGGTGGATGTGGTATATGACTCGGTGGGCAAGACTACATTTATGAAATCTCTGGACTGTCTTCGCCCCATGGGCACAATGGTCTCCTTCGGCCAGTCTTCCGGTTCAATTGGACCTTTTGATATTAGTCTCCTGGCAGCGAAGGGATCTCTTTTCCTGACCAGACCCAGTCTTATGCAATATACCGCCGTTAGGGAGGATCTTCTTGCTCACGCCCAGGATCTTTTCGAAGTGGTAACATCCGGGGCAGTAAAGATTGATATAACCCATGAGTACGCTTTGAAAGATGCGGCACAGGCCCACAGAGATCTTGAAGGAAGAAGGACTACGGGGAGCAGCGTTCTTCTGCCATAGAAAAACCCGTGGAGAGTGTAATTCGATTTTTTGTTTCCCATTAGCCTCATTCAAAAAAGGTCTACTCTTTTGGTGAATACTGTAAATGTCTCTCCCCTGAAAGGTTTTGAATCAGATAACTATTACCTTAGCCAATCTCACTCATTTAAGGCTACCTTTAAAAATGAAATTTTTTCTCCAAGGTCGAGGCGCGTGAGGGAATTTTACCGGAGACATATAATTGATATTTCGAGGATAAAATTTTCTCGCGCAACGAAAAGATTGGCAAAAAGGGCCATTTTTCAAGGTGGCCTTAAGTTGTGCGGGCTCTTAGCTTTATCTTGACACTTAATAGTTATTTCCCGCAAGGACTATGGAGAGAGCCAGCCCAGGCGATCACCCTGCTGAAGGTGCGCTATATCCATCCTCGTGACACACGATATCATCTTCGTCAAGATAGTCACCTATCTGGATCTCCATGATTTCCAGGGTGATGACACCAGGATTTTCCAACCTGTGGAGAACACCGGCAGGTACATAGGTTGACTGGTTCTCATGGAGCAGGAAGACATCCTTGCCATTGGTGACCTTGGCGGTGCCGTTGACCACCACCCAGTGTTCATGCCGGTGATAATGCTTTTGCAGCGACATTCCGGCCTCGGGGTGGATAACCAGCCGGCGTATACGGGTGTTTTGCATTTCCTGCAGAAGCGTGGCATAGCCCCATGCCTTGTGGACGGTGATATGGCGATGAAATTCCTCTCTATCGCCCGCCCCCAGACGGCTCACCGCATCCTTGACCCGCTGGGATGCAGCCATGGATGACACCAGCACAGCATCAGCGGTTTCAACGATAACCATATCCTCCACACCGATTGCGGCCACCAGCCTCTCCTCCGAGCTCACCAGGCTGTTACGTGTTCCCTCAACAATGACATCACCACAGCAGACATTACCATCCTCATTTTTTGGGGAGATATTCCAGAACGACTGCCAGGTGCCGATATCCGTCCAAGTGATATCGACTGGAATAACCGAAAGGCAGGCGGTTTTTTCCATGAGGGCATAATCGATGGAAATCTTATCAACGGGGTCCATACAGTGCGGCTCAAAGCAGAAAAAGCCATCTTCGTCAATGCCGTTGGCAACAGCCTCCTCCATGCACTGCTGCACAACGGGGGCATGCAGGCGCATCTCGCGGCGGAAAGTTTTGCCGTTAAAAACAAAGATACCGCTGTTCCAATAGAAGTTGTCTCGTGTAAGATATTCTTGGGCACGTTCAATACAAGGCTTTTCCGTAAAGGCGGCAACCGTGCCGTCGGCACGAGCCTCGATATAACCATAGGCAGTTTCAGGATACCCCGGCCGAACACCAAAGGTAACGATACGCTCCTGCTTTGCCAGTGTCACAGCCTGTTGCGCCGCCTGAAAGAACACCTCTTCTTCCTTCACCAAATGATCGCAGGGAAAAACCAGGATCACGGTATCTTCACCGCGCCAGTGACAAACATATTCCACCGCACCACTTATCGCGGGGCCTGTATCACGGCCAAGGGGTTCGAGGAGCACCGGACAGATACCGTTGGGATCGAACTCCTTGATCTGCCTCCTGGCGGCATATCGGTGTTCACCGCCAACAACAATAACGGGCGGATAAATCCCCGGCAGCTTGGAAACCCTCTCCAGCGTATTCTGCAACAGTGAATGGCCGCCTGTCAGGGTCAGCAACTGCTTGGGACAAGTCTCACGGGAGAGCGGCCACAATCGCATCCCGCTCCCTCCCGCCAATATTAGTGGTTGAATTGGCTGCATAGTAAAATATTTGAACCATGCTAAATATTATTAAGGGGTGCAGCACAGCGCGTAACCACTCCCCCGAGATTGGTCAATTTTGTGATGACAAGGACTTCAGCTCTGTATACGCTCAACGAGCTCCCGGGTCTTCTCCTCCATCAGCGCACGATCTCCCCGGCTCTCAACGTTTAGACGCAGCAGCGGTTCAGTATTGGACTTACGGATATTAAACCTGTAATCCGCATAGGCAATACTGAGGCCATCGGTATAGTCCTTTTCGCCGTCACTATACATCTGCTCGATTGTTTTAATCACCGCATCAGCATCAGCCACTGTGGTATTCAACTCCCCGGAAACAGGATAGGCATCAATCATAGTATCGACAAGCACCGACAACGGCTTTTCCTCGCGTCCCAGAAGAGAGGCGACCAACAGCCAGGGGAGCATGCCTGAATCACAATACCCAAACTCGCGAAAATAATGATGCGCCGACATTTCACCACCATAAATGGCATTCTCGGCCCGCATGCGCTCCTTGATAAAGGCATGCCCGGTTTTGGTCATTACAGGGACACCGCCGTTTTCTTTCACCAGCTCAACCGTATTCCATATAAGACGGGGGTCATGCAGGATTTTTTCACCAGGGTTCCGCGCCAGCAGCTCCTTGGCAAGCAGGCCGACGACATAATAGCCCTCGATAAACCGCCCCTTCTCATCCCAGAAAAAGCAACGGTCAAAATCACCATCCCAGGCAAGGCCCATATCGGCGCCATGCTGAAGAACCGCTTCGGCGGTCTGGCGCCTGTTCTCCTTCAAAAGCGGATTGGGAACACCATTGGGAAATGTACCATCGGGCTGGTGGTTATATTTCACCAAGGTAAAAGGCAACTGTTTTTCCAGCTCGTCCAGCACCGGTCCGGCACAGCCGTTGCCGCTGTTGGTTACGATTTTAAGAGGAGCAAGCTCCTTCCGATCGATACTTCCCAGCAAGTGGCCGACAAACGCTTCACGGTAACTTACGCTTGTTGTGGAGCCGATCTTTTGGGCCGATTTCCGCGGCGGCGGGGAGGCCGCATATTCTCCCAGGGTGATGAGCCCGGTATCGCCCGACAGTGGCCGGGCGCCTTTCAGTACAATTTTCATACCGTTATATTCCATGGGATTGTGGCTGGCCGTAACAATTATGCCGCCGTCGACCCCTTTATCTTCATTGCTGAAAACGGCATGGTACACCTCTTCGGTACCACACAGGCCGATATCGAGTACATCGCACCCCTGCTCCAACATCCCCGCGGCAATTTTTTCCTGGATTTCCGGACCACTGAGTCGGACATCCCTGCCGATTACAACCTTTTTCAAAGCAAAAATATCCACCAGACCGCGCCCAATGGCATGGGCAAGATCGGTATTCAGCTCTTCGGGGACTTTGCCTCGTATATCATATGCCTTAAAGCATGAAGGTATCGATGTTGTCATTCGTTGTTTCCCTTTTTTCTTCCTACATCTTAACAGATGCCGCATTGCAGGCACCTCAACGCATTGCATGTTTGATCTCTTTTCGCTTCATGACTCAATATCTTCGGCAAGACCATAGCCAAAAACCATAAAACTCACCGAACACGACTCGTTACCAATGGGTATGAGCGAACCTATACGTCGCCTTGTATAGCCGGCAGGATATGCGCTGGCTCCTGATATTGCAACATGTCGATGGCAAGAAGTAAAGAGAAATTGACGTCAAACGGATACGATTTACACGATATCCATTCGGCAAAAAAAACCTGCTTACCAACGAAACTCTGCTCGGAGCATTCAAGGGCAAGGAGTCTGTCGTGCTGTTTTCATGGGTATCTGCAGCCCGGACGGCTGCAGCTAAGGGGCCACTCTAAACATTACTTCGGGGGGGGTTTGGTCCAGCAACAGCGATAAATACGTTTCTCGCTACCGATATCGTTCACTTTATCAATCAAATAACCAATATCATATGCATTTGATACATGAAGAGTGGTAATAGCAAAGCCGGACAGGTAAAAATCGGGATTACTGTCTTTTTGGCACCACTGGCTGGCGGCATTAAAGGCAAGCTCGCTGCGCTCACACGCCACTGCCGGCAGGCGAACGCGTAGAGAGTACTCATGTTGTACCGCAACACGAGAATCACTAAGCAGCATCAACCCGTAACTGGAGAGGTTGACCACATACCCCAGAACAGTATGCCCCTCTCCTTCAAAAACACGAAGATAGTAGAGTAGATATTTTCTTGGTATACTTCGTTTTTCCTCAAAACCATCCCCTGTCATAACACCTCTCATGACACCTCCTCCCGCTCGAGATCGACGAGCGTAACATCTCCCACCGCTCCGAGAATGTCACCGCAGATAATCGCCACACCGGTGATCCCCTCCATTGCCTTGGCAATCCCCAGGACCCGGTCGACACTTTCTTTCCGCCCATCACGCAGCCCGACCTCATTACCAAGCCGGGTTGCCACGGCATCGGCCAGGTATGTCGATTTTGCCGCAACGGTTACCGAATCGGCCTGTCCCATACTGAGACTGTGGCCCACTGTACCGGAGGAGGTACACACTCCACAGGGCATGCCGGCGGGAGGAAGTTCCATACCCACCCGATTACTCAGAGGAGATTCACCCGCAAAAATTGAAACTACCGCGGGAGTTTTGCGCAGTAAAAAAATATCACCGCCGTTTTCTATGATTATTTCCTCCACCCCTTCGCCAATCAAGCTGGTACCGACATATTCCGCTATTCCTCCAGCCACGGCGGCCATCGGGCCGACATTCGCCTTTCTTCCGGCATCAAACATATTCTGAATCAACGGGGGCGCGGTAAAATCTTTGGGAAGGGGATGCAACGATGTATAAAAGGCGGGATAGCGAACAATATACTCTTCAAGCTGGCACCTGGCCTGCAAAACGAGCTCCTCGGCCCGCCTTTGCACATTTCTGTCCGCCTGGATATGAAGATCCGTCTCCTTGATCTTGACATGTAATCCGATCAACCCCTCGGCATTACAGCGATTGCGGTAGCTGCGCTGGGTATAGGAGAAGGGATCCTTACGATTGTGTCTACTATTCATCGCCGCCACCAGGCGTAAAAAGGAGTGTTTTTCTTCATTTTTGCCCTCCAGAAGTCGAACAATTGTAATTGATATCTTGCAGCAACGGCTCAATTATGTATTGTTCAAAGAGGTATCTGTTTAGCGAAAAAAGAGAAAATCCATCTACTGTCTACTCCCACAATACGATATGCAATGCCCTTAACACAAGCAATTATCCTGATTTTTACAAAATATCCCAGCCCCGGTTCGGTAAAAACCAGGCTGATCCCTCACCTCGGTGAAGAAAAAGCGGCCAACCTCCAGCGCCGCATGGGGCAAGCGATCTGTGATACTGTCCAACACGCGTTAGAATCTACTGCATTGAAAAACATCGAAGAAAAAACGGCAACATTACCGAGGGCGACAAATCGGCAGGCAGGCAATACCATAGTTTACTATGATGGCTGTAACCCCAGGCAAATGCATGACTGGCTCGGTGATTTTTTTATTTACAAACGACAATCCGGCAACGATCTAGGCCAACGCATGGCAAACGGTATACGCAACCACCTCGGCACAGACAAACCTGTTATCCTCATCGGCACGGATTGTCCAGACCTCGACGCTGCAATTCTCCAAAACGGCATCGACGCATTGCATGACAACGATGCCGTTTTCGGCCCGGCCCACGACGGAGGCTATTATCTCATCGGTGTACGCGGTGATATTGCCGAAGAGCCACTTACCATGCTGTTCAACGGTATCTCCTGGGGTACTTCCACCGTTCTCGCCCAGACCTTGAGCAGAGCGAAAACCATGCAACTACGCTACACCTTACTCAAAAGACTCCATGACATCGACACACCTGAAGACCTTGGATATCTCCATAATCATCCCGGCCTTTAACGAAGCAGACAACATCGCTGCATTGGCCGAAAATCTGGCTGGAACCTCTTGCGAAGTAATTGTTGTTGACGGCGGCAGTGAAGATACGACCGTCTCGCTGGCACAACAGTATGGTTTTACCGTGGTGACCAGTCCACCGGGAAGGGCCAGGCAGCAGAATACCGGCGCCCGCCGGGCAAAGGGGAAGATTGTGCTGTTTCTTCATGCCGACACCCGCCTGCCCCGCGATTTTGAAAAACCCGTCATTGAGGTGATGCAGCGACGGGAAAACATTGCCGGCGCCTTCAGCCTCGCCATAGAGCAGCCGACGCCATCAATGCGCTTTATCGCCGCCTGCGCCAACCTTCGCGCTCATTTCTTTAGCCTGCCCTATGGCGACCAAGTCCTCTTTCTGCGCCGGGATGTTTTTCTGGCTCTGAATATGTTCGCTGATATACCAATAATGGAAGACTATGATCTTATGCGGCGGGCGGGGAGAACGGGGAAGGTGGTCGTCTGCAGAGAAAAGGTGACGACATCGGCACGGCGCTGGCAACGACTCGGCGTGCTCCGCACCACCTTTATTAATCAACTTGTGGTTATCGGCTTTTTCCTCAAGGTGCCACCCAGCCGTCTGGCACTATTCTACAAGCGCTGAAGGCTGCTTGGTGTAATCGCTGTCGCTCTTCTGATTGGAACCTTCGAACAAATTCATGACATCCTCCGCCGATATGGCAGGAGTCTGTTGCTTAAGGGAGTTCCTCACGTCTTCGTCCTTAATAATCGCCCTGGCATAATCGGTCGCGGCATTGACGCCGTCACAGGTCCGACATTCACGCAGCATACTGTTTTCCGGCGGCAGAATGGAGCTGAGAACCATATGCAGCAGGACTATGACGATGGCTGCTTTACACACCCCCATGACTCCACCGAGAAATCTATCAAACCATTTGGTTATGGCTATTTCAATAACATACGAGAGCCCTTTACCGACAAGCATGGCAACAAGAAAGGTTACCACAAAAAGGATGGCGACGCTGGCAATAAAGACCACATTGGGATTGTCCGATAAGTCTTTTAAAAAAGGAAATAATCTGTCATGATACCGGCTGGCGATATAATAGCCGAGATAGAGTGCCACCAGCCCGGTAACCTGTTTGAGAAGGCCGAGCCAAAGACCGCGCACTATAAATAGAATCGATAAACCGATAATGACAAAATCATATCCTGTTAGATTGACCCCCGTCTCCATGACTTCTCCCTTTAAAAAAACCACAATCCGCACCGCTGCGGCGCACTGGATTATTTACAGGGAAAGGTAGCAGGAACGATTGCAATTGCAACATATTTTTATCAATCGTGACATCAACCAACGCCTCGCAGAGCAAAAATCTGCTGCCCCAAAGTTTTTTCCATGCTCTTTGCCATTGTTTTCCAAACCGCAAAGCGACCGCCGTGCTGCATGGTATCGACAAATCACTTGCCGAGGCGGCGCATCTCGACCAGTATCTTGACCAGTGGCTTGATGCCAATGAATTGAAAAAACTCGCCACCTTCAAGCTGGCCAAACGCAGGCATGAATGGCTGGCCGGCCGGATCTGTGCCAAACTGGCAATCACCGACATTACCCAAAAGTCCAATCCCCCTGCCTACAACACGATCACCGTTGCCAATGACCGGAACGGCCGGCCGTTTGTGGCGAATACCGCCGGTGTCGACGCACCACTGAATTTCTCTCGCCCGGATATTTCCATCTCACACAGCGGAGCCTATGCCGCGGCGGCAGCCTGTACCCATTACTGTGGTATCGACATCCAGGAACCCCGAACGACCCTGAAACGCGTAAAATCAAGATTCTGCGGTGAAGACGAAGAAAACATCCTGGAAGAGCATTTGAACACCGACGCTCAAGACTCAGCCTGCCATATTCCTGTAATCCACCGGGATGCGACGAGGCTCAATCTGCTCTGGGCGGCCAAGGAGGCCGTCCGCAAGAGTCACAGCCATGCCAGGATCCCGAATTTTCGGGCACTCCAGCTCTTCAATGTGGAGTTTCCGGCAAACGAATGGCACATCTTTCACCTGCGCTATGCTCAACATATCAACCAGGCAGGCCGGCACCTCCGTGTCCTCTGCGGCCATTATCAAGAGTATGCCCTGGCACTCAGTATTGAAGGAAATAAGTAACTACTTATGGGGTGGCTTAATTTGGCTAACCTCGGATACCATGCAAAACATTCAAGAGGAAAGATAAATGCCGGAGCTTCCCGAAGTAGAGGTCATTCGCCGCGGACTTTTCCCCCATGCCGTCGGCAGGCAGGTTGTCGGCATACGCAGTAGCGGCAAAACACTACGTCGACCCGTTCCCATGGATATTCTGGAGCAAAGACTGCTAGGCTCAATCTTCACCGATATCAGCCGCCGGGCCAAATACCTCCTCTTTTCCAACAGCCATAACGATCTGCTTATCATCCATCTCGGCATGACCGGAAAACTTGGTATTTTTCCAGAAGGGTCACCGACCGCCACGCACGATCATCTTATTTTTCGGCTGGATAACAGTACGGAGCTGCGCTTTAACGACATTCGCAGATTCGGTATGGTCCATTATATTGTACAGCATGACAGAAATCGCGAAGAGCAGCATTTCTTCCGGACAAGCGGGCCGGAACCGTTCAGTGACAAGATCACCCCTGCTTATCTTCACAACCGGGCCAAGGGGAACTCGCAGGCCGTCAAAACGTTTATTATGAACGGCCGTATTATTGCCGGTATCGGCAATATTTACGCCAACGAAAGTCTGTTCAGCGCCGGCATCCATCCCCAGCGGCCCGCCGGTACATTGAGTAGGCCGAAATGGCGCCGGCTTATAGAGACAATTCAGACCACCCTGCACCATGCCATCGCCTGCGGCGGCTCAACCATCAGCGACTATGTCAACGCCAGCGGCCGGAGTGGCTATTTCCAGGTCAATTTCAGGGTCTACGGCAGGCAGGGTGAGGCGTGCCGAAACTGTGAGGCTGTGATACAAAAAAAGGTGATCAACGGCCGGGCAAGCTACTTTTGCAGCCGCTGCCAGAAATAACACACCGATAATACCATAATATAACACTGCGGATTGTACTACAGCATTGCCCAGCACCCCTTACGATGAAACGATACCGGAATTCATGGCTAAGGTCTGGACCCACACGCACTCACCGCGGCGCATGTTTTTCCTCCCCGGCGGGCACAACATGTAGCAGTTTGCCTGCTCTTTTCTTTTCGGCAATCTGACCTTACACAATCCCTGTCTCTCCTCCAGCACACCTTCGCGCAGCCGCAGCATATCGGGTTTGGACATATGCAGATCAGCCCCGAGATACGCCCGCAGCCGCGGCGGCTTACTGTCGGCATAGCCCTGTGCCGCCATAAGGGGAGCCCTGATAAGGATATGAAACAAGGCATGTACTGCCGGAGGAGGTCCAGGCAGGCCAAAAAAGAGGCTTTTGCCAAGAACTCCGCAGAGTATTGCCTTGCCGGGCCGCAGCTTGAGCGCATTGAAGACTGTTCCCCCCCCAACCCGGCGAAAGCTCTCTTCCAGCAAATCATAGCGCCCCGGCCCCATACCACCCGTACTTATGATAATGGCAGGCTCCGATGCCGCAATCTTCCGCAGATGGTTTTCCAGCGCATCTTTTGTATCCTGAACCGCACCGAAGTCGCAGGGGTTGCCGCCATGCTCATCAATGAGCCCTGCCAGCAGAAATCTGTTGGAGGAAATCTTTTTCCCCGGCTCCCGCTGGGCCTCGTTTGCCACCAATTCGCTGCCGCTGCAGAAAAAGGCCACATCGGGCCGGTTATACACATCAATAGTTGCGAAACCATGCTGCGCCAGCAGTGCCAGAAGAATCGGCGAAAGCCGGCGGCCGCGCGCTACAAGTAGTGCTCCCTTACGAACTTCGGAGCCCTTTTTTCTGATATTTGCCGCAGCGTCCGACAACTGCCGCTCCGCCACGGCAACACACCCCTCCACCTCACGACAGCATTCCTGGGGGATAATTTTTTTAGTGCCGACGGGCACCATGGCGCCTGTCATAATCCGATAGGCAGAGCCCGCACTGACTTTTCTGTTGCCGCCGCTTCCGGCGGCAATTTCTCCGGCAATCCTGTATTCCCGGCAGCCCTGCCTGGTTCGCAGACACCGCCCGCCGACGGCATAGCCGTCATAGAGTGACTGGCTGTAGCCCGGCATGGAACGGGGTGCGTAATAGGATGAGGCGCAGACACGCCCGGCTGCCTCCATGATCGCAACTGACTCGACAAAAGGCTCTTTTCGGTGTTGATCGATTTTTGCAGCCGCCTGAGCAAGCGTCAGTATCTTTTCCATAATTTAATCAGTAATAGTGAGCTTTTTCACAAATTGCGTGGCTTAGACAATATACCCCTGCTGCTGCAGATACAAAAGGATCTCCTGTACCGCTTCCATTGGTGTGACATCGGAGGTGTCGATGGTAATATCCGGATCATGCGGGGGATCGTAGGGATCCGTTATACCGGTCACACCCTTGACGATACCGGCACGCGCTTTGGCGTACAAGCCTTTACGGTCGCGCGCCTCGCATACCTCCAGGGGTGTCGCCACATACACCTCAATATAGCCGCCGTTACGGGAAATCAGCTCACGATTGATCTGGCGCGAACGCTGGTACGGGGCAATGGGAGCGCATAGGGCAATGCCGCCGTTTTTGGTGATTTCATTGGCAACAAAACCGATCCGGGTAATGTTGAGATTACGATGCTCCTCGGAAAAATTGAGTTCGGAGGAGAGGTTTTTTCTGACAATATCACCATCAAGCAACGTCACCGGCCGATCATTCATCTCCAGAAACTTGACCAGCAGAACCTTGGCAATGGTTGACTTGCCGGATCCGGACAGCCCGGTCATAAAAACAGTAAATCCCTGTTTGGAACGGGGCGGAAAGGTACCATGCAGCTCTGCCACAATTTCCGGATAGGAAAACCATTCCGGTATATGATTTCCCATGGTAAGCCGCCGGTGCAGCTCGGTGGATGAGATGGTCTCTATCTCATCTGCCTTGTTCTCGGTTATTTCGACATATCGTTTCTCGCCGGGGAGATAGCCCAGTTTCTTCTCCGGCACCATATCGATGCCGGTTTCCTTGGCATACTCTATTACCAGCTGCTGGGCGGCGCCGCGGGGATAGAATTTTTCCGTACCGTTTTTGACCGGATCACCGTGATCGTCCGCCACCATAAAGTGGCTGCAGCCGAAATTTTTCCTGATCACCGCCTGCCACAGGGCGGAGCGTGGACCGGCATCCCTGCCGGCAAAGGGCATGAGCCCGAGAAGAATCATATTGGGCGGAAAATGTTTGATAAAATGCTGGTAGCAGCGGACCTGGGTGTAGTAGTCAATATCGCCCGGATGGCAAAGATCGGCCACGGGATGAAGCAGTATCGCAGCGCCTGCATCACGGGCGGCGCTGAGAACCATCTCCCGATGGGCGCAGTGCAGATATTCATCGGTATGAAAGCCCAGTACCTTGCGCCAACCGTTCATGGTAAAACGCCGCACGGTCTCCGACGGCGTCAGGCGTAAATCCTGAAAGTCATAATGCACAGGCAAGCTGACACCCTCCAATCTACCGCCGACATACCAGCTGGACCGGCGTTCGAAGAGATTATAGACTTCCGGATGAGCGTAGGGATCATTGGTACCGTACACCGCCTCAGCCTCCCGTTTTGGCTCCGCCGGCCAGATATCTGAAACAGTGAGAATGGCAAGCAGTACCCCTTCCTGATCGTTGAGCGCCACGCGTTGACCTTTTTCCAGAGCTTGTGCTGTTTTTTCGGTCACATCAAGGCACACCGGCATGGGAAACACGCTGCCGTCGACAAGGCGCATTGTGTCCAGTACCGACTCATAGTTGGCCCTGTCCATGTAGCCGTCGAGGGGATACATCCCCCGATTGAGCAGCAATTCAAGATCCGCCTGCTGGCTGCCGGAAAGATCGATATTTTCAAAAGAAAGGGCCTCATTGCGCAGGACTTCCACCCGCCTGAAATGTACAACGAGACTTTCCGAGTAATCCGAATTGAACATTTTTCCACCGTGCAATAACCTGTCGTATCAGCCCTTTCCTTCTCGGGGACCGGTACACATTTAAGATTCCCTCTAGAATTCAGCTCGAAGTTCTAAAAGGTAAGGAGTATTGTAATACCAATTTGCGAATATACCTTCTTCTGAGATGGCGTAAGCTTTTGGGCACAATTTGAGCAGTTACTTGCCCAGGCAGAACTGCTCAAATATTACATCAAGTATATCTTCAGTGGTTGTCTGGCCAACGATATCACCAAGCTGATCAAGACATTCCTGCAGATCAACGGCCAAAAGATCACTGGTGATCCCCATGCCCAGACCATCAGCTATGCGACCGCACGCCTCTTTGGCCCTCTGAAGACTTCTTTTGTGGCGTATATTCGGAGCGCAGGAATCTTCTTCCCACTGGTCTCTTCCTCCCGTGGCACCGGCAAAGACAAGCTTTTTCAGGTCGTCCATGCCGCTCTGATTCTTGGCGGAAAGCATCACTCTGGCCAAATTTTCCGGGAAAAAACCGGGATCCCTCTGTGCACGGTCTTCGAGCAGGTCAATCTTATTGACCAGTACAATGAGCGGCTTATGGGAGACCGTTTCAAAAAGCCTGCGGTCCTCTTCACAGATGCCCGCATGGCCATCGACCATAAACAAGACCATATCCGCCTGGTTCACCAACCGCCTGGCCCGCTGGATACCAAGCTCCTCGACTTCATCACCGCCCTCACGGATACCTGCCGTATCAGCTATGCGCACCGGCATACCCATGATATCGACATGCTCTTCAATGCTGTCCCGGGTGGTCCCGGGAATGGCGGTGACAAGTGCTCGATCCTCCTGCAATATAGCATTCAACAAACTCGATTTGCCGACATTGGGACGTCCGACGATGACAACGGAAATGCCCTCACGATAAATCCTGCCCTGATCAGCACAGCGTAGAAGATGATCGATGGGTTGCGCGACCTCGTCGTTGAGCTGGGCCAGGAGATTTTCCGTGTTTACGATTTCGACATCCTCATCGGGAAAATCGATGGCGACCTCGACCACCGCGCGCATCCTGGCCACCACCTCACGTATCGCTTCAACCCTTTCATACAGTGCTCCGGCAAGCTGCTCCTGGGCGATATCAACTCCTTTTCTGGTTTTGGCAGCCAAGATATCGATAACCGCCTCCGCCCGGGTCAGATCAATACGCCCGTTGAGGAACGCCCGTTTGGTAAACTGGCCGGGCCCGGCCAGCTCTACATCGAAATGGAGGAGACACTCGAGAATATTCTGCAGCACAAGGAAACTGCCATGGCAGTGAATCTCCACCACATCTTCCCGGGTATAGGTTTTGGGAGCCTGCATATAGACCACCAGAACTTCATCCAGAATTTTGCCGGATGTGGGCTCGACAATATTGCCGTAATAGAGAGTATGACTTTGGAAATCACAGGAAGGACTGCGGGGAGTAAATACCGAACGGAGCACACCAAGTGCCGCACCCCCGCTCATGCGGATAATACCTATGCCCCCGGAACCCGGGGGCGTTGAAATTGCGGCAATGGTAGAATTTTCAGCTGTATAGTCAGTCATGGCGGGCATGCCCATATCAGCTGATCCGCCTCTTCATAGAGGCGTAACCAGCCGTGCTATTCACTCTTTTTACGACTGTTATTGCCTCTGCGACCACGGGAAGAGCTACGCTTTCGTCCCCCGCTCTTTCCGCCCTTGCCCGGCTTATAGATAAGAATCTTTTTAAAGAGGCCATCACCGACACTCCTGCTGCGAATCTCCTTGTCCTCCTGGAGACTTACATGGACAACCCGACGCTCGGAAGGACTTAAAGCAGGTATAACCTGTGTCTTGCCATCTTCTTTAACCTGTCCTGCCAATTCTGCAGCTTTCTCCTTGAGATAGACCAGGCGCTTTTCCCGGTAATTGCCGACATCGACCGTAAGGCGTATGCGATTCGGCACCTTCCGCGCAATAATTTTTCGCAGAAGATATTGTATCGAATCAAGGGTCTTGCCGTCCTGTCCGGTAAGGACCTCTTCATGTTCCTCGCCGCCGACATGGCACAACACAGAAACCCCTTTGGATCGTATTTCGACGGGGGAGGAATAGCCCATGAGCTCAAGGATTTTGCTCAACTCCTGCTCAATAGTCGCGAGAGTTTCAGGCGTCAGTTCTTCACCACTCCCATCATCCTCGGAGTCACCTTCGGAGTCCTCATCAAGATCATCATCGTCATCGTACTCAATCACTTTTTCCACAGGTTCATCGACCTGCTCAGCAGCAGCCTTGGGTGCAACCTCCTCCTGGAGCTTCTCAGGTTGAACGGAAGTGGTCTCCTGCACCTTTTCAAGGGGCACTGCCTGCTGCGCTTGCACATGCGGCTCTTCCCGCTGCCGCTCGTCCTGTTCAGGAGCTTCCGTCCTGATATGAGCCTTGATATGAGCCTTTTTACGAATTAATCCAAAAATACCGGTCGATCCGGTTGCAACGACTTCGATTTCCAACTGCTCCTGAGGAACCTGCAATTTGTCACATGCCTTTTTGATGGCATCCGCAACTTCTTTTCCGTAAAAATCCGTATCCTTTGGAGTCATATGTTTCCCCTACTCGATAATGGCAATCCCGTGAAAACCTCTTTCGGCAGCAGGTTCAGCATACTCACTTTCAACGCGCCGGGATTGCCCCTTTGATATGCAGAACTTTGGGTAATTGGGCAAAGCCTACAAGTATTATACTCTTCAGTGGCCTGCATCATAATACATTCGGCAAACTGCTGTTACGCTTTTTTGGCCATTCCACGATTTATCAGCTGCTGTTGCAGGATAGACAGGAGATTATTGACAAACCAGTACAAAACAAGCCCAGAGGCAAAATTGACAAACATGAAGGTAAACACCACCGGCAGCATCATCATGATTTTTGCCTGTGTCGGATCAGCCGTGGTGGGCGTCATTTTCTGCTGAAGAAACATGGACGCCCCCATGAGCAGGCTGAGCACAGGAAGCCCACCGAGCCACGGAATATCAAAACCGATCCATAGCCTGTCCGGTGCGGAAAGATCATTGATCCACAGAAGAAACGGAGCATGACGCAATTCGATACAGAGCAGCAGTACCTTATACAGGGCAAAGAAAACAGGAATCTGCACAACCATGGGCAGACAGCCACCCAGCGGATTGACCTTATACGTCTTATAAAGATTCATGACCTCACGGTTCATGGTTGTGGGATCATCCTTGTATTTTTCCTTCAGCTTGACCATCTTAGGCTGCAACTTCTGCATGTTTTTCATCGATTTCAGGCCTTTCTGGGAAATAGGCCAGAAAATCAACTTGAAAATAATGGTCACGAGAATAATTGCCACACCATAGTTGTTGAAATACTTGTTGAAGAAGTTAAGCAGCGCCAGAGCCGGCTTTGATATAACATCAAACCAGCCGAAATCGATTGACTTGTCGAGATTATAGCCGATGTCTTTGAGCAGCGAGAGTTTCTTGGGTCCATAAAAGATTCGATAGTCATATACTTTGTCGGCGCCGGCATTGAGACTGTCGAGACTGCCGGCAAACTGGGTGAAGGCATAATCCTCATTGCCCTGCATGGTAAACGTCGAAACCCCTTTGGACTCCGGTATAACAGCAGTCATGAAGTAGGTGCCCTCATAGGCGACCCAGTCAAAACTGCCCTGAACCGTGAGAGGCCCATCCTCGAACTCTTTGGCCTTGTATTCTTTGAGTTGGTCATTACGGTAGGTCACCGGCCCGTTAAAGAGAAAGCGGTTGAAGGCGCTCGACTCCTGGAACGGCACATTAATCTGGGCTAGCTGTGGCGTACCCTGCAGCGTCTGAGACGTAGGGTTGCTGATCCGTATTGCCAGATCGATAATGTAGCTATCCCGTTGGAACGTAAAAATCTTTTCCACTATCAAGCCACTGGGAGCTACCGCCGACAGGCGCAGTTCGCCTTTGCCGTCGGCAAAGGATACCGTCTCATTTTCAACAGTATAGTAAAGTTCGGCAGGAAGAGCACTGCCCCAGGAAAATCTCAGAGGATAGCCCAGCGCTTCCGCGTTTTCCACCAACTGCTTTCCCGGAGAATTTTCAGCGCTGGTTTCCTTGTGCTTTTTAAGCACAAAACTTTTTACTGTTCCACCGGCTCCGGAGACGACCGCGGTATAGAGCGGGGTATCAACCGTTATACTCTCTGCCTTCTGCTGGTCCATGGCAGGCGGAGCCGCAGTGGTCTGCTGCCGCGATACCTGCGATGTCTGCTGTTGCACCTGTTGCTGCTGTTGCTGCTGTTTCGGCGCCTGCTGCGCGCTTGTCTGCTGCTCTGTCTTTTGCCCTTCGACTTGGGTCTGTTCAGTATCAAAGCCAACAAAAAAATATTGATAGCCAATTAGAATGACGAAGGAAATAAGTATCGCCAGAAATGCTCTATAGGTGTCCATGCAATTGTCCCACTCTTGAGGAATCCTCGATAGTTGTTGTTCTTATGTCAAAAAATTGTATCATGACGTGAGTACCCTTTACATCACTGATTTGGCCACGTGGAAGCAGAGAAGGAGCAAATATCCATACTTGGCTGAATCCAGCGTGCCGGGCTAAGGGTCCGCTCAAAAATACCTTCACATTTTGAGGCGTAACTGCAACATACCTAGCGGCGATCGGCAGACGCCAAAATCCTCAAAAGAGCGCTGCTATTCCTGCGGTTTTGCCGCCTGCCGATCACCACAATCTAAGTCACATTTGCACCTCACATTTGCGAACTTATTTTTGAGCGAACCCTAAGGAAGGGGGTCATAACCACTGCCACCGAGAGGATGACATTTCGCTATACGCCTGAGTGCGTAGAAGAGCCCTTTGGCAAAGCCGTATCGCTCAATCGCTTCAAAGGCATAACGCGAACAGGTGGGTGTAAAGCGGCAACTTGGAGGTAAAAGAGGAGAGAGTACATAACTGTATACCGTTATAAGGCCCAAGGCTATCTTTTTAGGCCAGCATAATGGGTTCATCACTGTAGTCAATCTATATCACCCGGAATAACGGAGCGTAGAGACAGCCCCCGTGACATCGCTCGGTGAGCCCATGGCAAAGGAGGGCTTCACAGCTACGACAATATCGGCCTCACCAGGATAGACTTCCCGTGCCAGACGAAATGACTCGCGAATGATCCGCTTGATCCGGTTTCTTTTCACGACACCTTTAATTTGGCGATGCACACTTATCCCTAAGCGGTTATAGCCGATTTCATTGCGCCGATAGATAAGAGTAAAGCCATCAGCATAGACACGTTTTCCCTTTTTATATACCTGCTCAAACTCCTGGCTTTTACGCAGCAAGCATTGCTTGGAAAGCCCGTACTTCTTCAATGATTCAGGCAGACAATCTCTTACGGCCGCGTGCCCGCCGTGCACTGATGATGGCTCGCCCAGCCCGTGTGCGCATACGCGCTCGAAAACCGTGTGATCGCTTGCGTTTGATGTTACTTGGTTGAAAAGTTCGTTTACTCATGTGTTCACACCCTTGCTTGAATCCACTCTGTCAAAGAGAGATACGTTGTTCGATTTTGATCGCCGGCGGAGTCGATGAAAGTTGTTTTTCCGCCGCCATCCCGTTCTTGCTCGCAATTACCTGCTCAGCTCTACCGGATTGCCACTTGTTGATGTATTTGCCGAGACCAATGTCCGGACCTCTCTCAGGCCAATAGTAACATAGCGTAACTATTCAGCAAAGAGTTAAAAACCGGCAATTTTCCCTAAACAGTTACAAAATAACAAACCAGTCATAATAACCATACATGCTGCCTGGTGTCAAACTATTTCGCACCCGATAAACACGACGTAACTTGCAGCAAACTGACTATTGTGCTAGATGTTTATAACATCAAAGTAACTACTCACAGGGCACCAGGGCTCCCCGCGATCAGCCTGGCTTACGTATGACCAATAGGCTTCACCAGCAAGGGCACGGCGCGGCGTGCCTTTGCTAACGGCACACCGTGCCCCTACAAGAATCTCCGGCACCCTGCAAGCAGTTACAAATACCTGGGGGGAGTTACATTACATCGCTTCCCCCATAAATAGTTACATATCAAATACTCATTTTTTTAATCCCGGATAGAGAAACATCGGCAAAATACTTTCAATGAACACATACGATATTATAGTTATAGGCGCCGGCCACGCCGGTTGCGAAGCTGCTCTGGCCTCGGCGCGCATGGGATGCAAGACACTGGTGGCGGTTATCAATGCCGACACCATCGGCGCCATGTCCTGCAACCCCGCCATCGGTGGCCTTGCCAAAGGGCACTTGGTCCGTGAAATCGACGCCCTTGGGGGCGAGATGGCCAAAGTCATCGACCAGACCTCCATCCAGTTTCGCCGTCTCAATACCAGTAAAGGCCCGGCTGTCCGCTCATCGCGGGCGCAGGCGGACAGGCTGCTGTACCGCCTGCGCATGAAATCGATCCTTGAAAACCAGGAAAACCTCTCCATCAGTCAGACGGTTGTTGATTCCATCCTCATCGAAAATGACACGGTTATCGGCATAACCACCTCGCTGGACCAGAAGGTCTATGCCAAGGCGGTCATCGTCGCCACCGGCACCTTTCTCAACGGCTTGATCCATGTCGGCTTGAAAAATTTTCCCGCCGGACGCATGGGGGACACTCCTTCGCTCAAACTGGCGGAGTGGTTTCGCCAGGCGGGCTTTTGTACCGGAAGAATGAAAACCGGCACGGTGCCCCGAATAGATGCCAAGTCCATCGACTACTCCACACTCGAACCGCAATACAGCGACTCTCCGCCCTGCCACTTCTCCTTTTTCTCGGACGGCGGCTACACCCTGGAACAACGTCCCTGTCATATCACCTACACCAACAGCCGCACCCATGAAATCATCCGCCAGGGAATCGATCAGTCTCCCATGTTTACGGGAGTGATCGAAGGTGTCGGCGCCAGGTACTGCCCCTCCATCGAGGACAAAGTCATGCGTTTTCCGGAGAAAGACAGGCACCAGGTCTTTCTTGAACCGGAAGGTCTCGACACCGTGGAAGTCTACCCCAACGGCCTTCCCACCTCGCTGCCGCTGCACACTCAGCAGGAAATGCTGCAAAGCATCGAGGGGTTGGAAAACGTCCGCATCATCCGGCCCGGCTATGCTATCGAATATGACTATGTCGACCCGCTTGAGCTCCATCCCTCGCTGGCAACCAAACGCTACCAGGGCCTCTACCTGGCAGGCCAGATCAACGGTACATCGGGATACGAGGAAGCCGCCGCCCAGGGACTCATGGCCGCCATAAACAGTGTCCACTACATCCACGGCAAAGCGCCTCTCATCCTGGACCGCTCGCAGGCCTATATCGGTGTTCTCATCGATGACCTTGTCACCCGGGGAACCAAGGAACCCTACAGGCTCTTCACTTCCCGCGCTGAATACCGGCTTCTTCTTCGCGAGGACAACGCCGACACCCGGCTCTGCGACATCGGCAAAAACATAGGATTATTGGAAGATGAGCTCTACCGGCGCTACCAGGAAAAGCAGGCTGGTATCGAGGCGGGAGTGGATTTTCTCACCTCCTCATTCATCAGGCCTTCGGCAGACATGGACACCTCACTGCAAACGTTGAACAGTGTCGGACTGAAACAGAAATGCTCCCTTGCCGACCTGCTAAGAAGGCCGGAAATAACTCTTAAGGGACTGAGCGCACTGCCCCTTGACATTGAAGTACTTAGGCGCCTCCTGCACCTCCTCAATTCCGCCGTCAGTGACGAGGTGCAACTCCAGATTAAATTCAAGGGCTACATCGACCGCCAGCAGGAGCAAGTCGATAGGTTTAAGAAAATGGAGGCCCTGAAACTTCCCGAAGATCTCGATTACACTACAATGTCCGGTCTGTCCGCCGAGGTAGTGGAAAAACTCTCCACCATCCGCCCCCGCTCGCTGGGGCAGGCTTCCAGAATCTCCGGTATTACGCCGGCGGCGATTTCAATTTTGCAGGTTCATCTACGTAAAAGGTAAATCCATGACCTTTCCCGATATCGACCCAATACTCTTAAGCCTTGGTCCATTGCAGATTCGCTGGTATGGCCTGATGTATGTTCTGGGTTTTGGCGCAAGTTATTTCCTCGTCAAAAAGCAGATTCGCATCCACCAAGACACCAGACTCGCGCACCATTTTGAGAATCTCAACTTTGTCTTGATTCTCAGTGTCATTGTCGGTGGACGGTTGGGCTATGTCTTGTTTTACAACTTTTCCTTTTACATGGAAAATCCGCTGCAGATACTGGCAACCTGGCAGGGCGGAATGTCCTTCCACGGTGCTTGCCTTGCCCTGATTATCGCTGGCTGGCTGTTCTGCCGTGCCACAAAGCTGCCCTTCTGGAGAACAGCCGATATCTATGTGGTGACGGTTCCGATTGGCCTGGGCCTGGGCAGAATCGGCAACTTTATCAACGGGGAATTGTTCGGCAGGACAACGGATGTGCCGTGGGGCATGGTGTTTCCCGCGGGTGGTCCGCAAACGCGCCATCCATCGCAGATCTATGAAGCACTGCTCGAAGGCCTCGTTCTTTTCACCCTGCTATGGATGGCCAAAGACAAACCGTACAGGACGGGCAGAACCAACAAACAGTGGCCGCATGGCTCCATGCTGGCGCTTTTTCTCGGCGGCTACGGCGTTTTCCGGTTCCTCGTCGAATTTACCAGAGAACCCGATCCGCAACTGGGCTTACTCCTGAATACCTTCTCCATGGGGCAGATTCTGAGCACCATCATGGTGCTGAGCGGTATTCTTATCTGGCAGCTACGCCGCGTATCCGGACATCCCCCTGAAAAGCACGGCTGAACCTCAGCCACCAGAATTGCCGCCGCAAGTTCTTTCCACACCGCCGCGTTTTTTTAATACAATCTTTATTCGTAACTACTTATGGAGGAAGCGACACGATGTAACTACCCCCGGTATTTGTAAATGCTTGCAAGGTGCCGGAGATTAGGAGTCTTACGCTTACCTTCGCGATCAGACTGGTGAAGCGTATTGGCCATACGTAAGCCAGGC
>Ga0136557_1000795_pt1 | contig 22772 bp, 15 predicted proteins | sample AntRauTorckE6832_FD_104796 | JGI IMG/M metagenome (GOLD analysis project Ga0136557, IMG submission 104796) | Saline lake microbial communities from Rauer Islands, Antarctica - Metagenome Torckler E6 #832 | ecosystem: Environmental > Aquatic > Non-marine Saline and Alkaline > Saline | place...
CAGATAGGATGGTTATGGGATTTAGCCTCCCCATAATGTGCCATCACAAAATCAGGATCAATCTCCCGCGCCCTTTGAAATGCTCGTGCAGCATCTGCATACTCAAAGTTATGCAGGAATTTCATCCCTTCAATGAAATCAGACTGGGCGGCCTGGTCTCCGGAATTCGGGAAATCTATTTTACCAAGGAGTTTATCTTGAGCTGAAATTTGGACGGTCAATACCAACCCTATAAATACAGTCAGGATGGAAATAGTATATAATTTCATAGTGCTGAAATTTAGAGTTTGAAAGCTTACCTGATGGTATACAAAATAGATAAGTAAAATTGAAATTCTATAGCCCTAAGTTAACTTTTCCAAAGTTACCTGGGGAACCAAATATAATTCTACAGCCTTGTAACTTTGGAAAAGTTAGATTTGGGCAATTTAGTTTTTATTGCTTTACAAAATCAGAATTGAGCAGCAGCTTCTTCTTCATGGGCAGCAAAAAAATTCCTCTCCCCACCAAAAAGCTCTACTGTCTTCTCACGATTTATAAATGCCTCATCTTTATTTGTATAATGCGAATAAGAGGAAAAAGGATGCGCTTTAAAATCATTATTAAATCCATGTTTCAGTGGATTGAGGTGTGTATAAATAACCATCCTTTGAAAATATTCTATTGAGTCAATTTCTTTTCTTTTGAAGTTTTTCTGAAAAAGACTTCCTGTACGGCTTTCTTGCTTATTGATGGATTGAGTATAAGAACTAAAAAAGTTCGCTAAATGCTTTGATGGAGATCTCAACTTTTTTGCTTTCAACGAACTTTCTTCAAACAACTTTTTCTGCTCTTCAGTATCCCTCACACTCACAACCATATGAAAGTGATTTCCCAGCATACAATAAGCGTAGATTTCAAATACATGTGTACAATGATTACGAAATCTGTTTAAGAAATAGGAGTAGTTCTCAACGGTGTAGAATAGCTTCTCCTCATTATTCCCCCGATTGTAAATATGGTAGTATTTATTTGGTTCGAGTTTTATCATAAATGCAATTAATCTCTAAATTAACTCTCCTAAAGTTATTTCAGCCTTAATTAACTTTTCCAAAGTTACTTCATAACCCTTAGTAATTTGAGGAACCCTATAACTTTGGAAAAGTTAGGCTTCGGAAACTTAGTTTTTTTGTACCTCTCCAACCTTCATCAACTTTCCTTTGATCATTACATGTGTAAGGGTGCGCATATTCGTAATATCTTCTGAGGGATCAGCATTCATCATGATCAGGTTTCCGAATTTACCGCGTTCGAGAGTGCCGAAGTCATTTAAACGGCGCATAGCCATGGCTCCATTTTTGGTTGCCATGACGATCAGGTCTTCTGCAGCAATACCAGCTTGTTGCATCATCTCCATTTCATCAAAAATAGAAATGCCATGTAGGGTTCCGGGATTTCCAGCATCCGTACCCACCACAATAGGAATGCCGGCATCATATACTGCCTTCAGGTTTTGAAGCATCAGGTCGGTGGTCATATCCGTTTCGGGATTGAAGTCTTCAAGCCGGTCTCTTAGCCCGTCGGTTAGCCTTGGATGGTTTTTAAATTGCGATGCCGTTGTTATGAGCTCTCTTGTTCTTTGATCTACACACCCGTTTGGATCATTTATAGGAATAGGTGCAATATCAGCGGCTCCTCTGTATGCTACCAAATAACCAGCCCCAACAATAAGGGTTGGGTTGTAGATGGTTCCCTCTTCTTTAGCCAGCTCAATAAATTCTTCATCAACTTCCTGATCTTCCACACTATGAACTAATAATTTTGCTCCATTTCTGATCGCTGCCTTTGCCTGTTGAAGCGTTGTTGTATGGGCAATCATTTGGTTCCCATATTTCTCGATCTCTTTAGCCGCCGCTGCTACCCGGCTCATATACTCCTCATCATTAGCGCGAATCATCCAAAACTTAATACCGGTGCTGCCCAAAGCCGACATATACTGAACCATTTTAACCGCTGTTTCTTCGGAATCGAGCTGAACTAACACACGGTCGGAAGGTAGGTCGAAAGGGGCTCCGGGAACAGGAGTAAGTAATGGTCCTGCTGCTGCTACATGCGGAGCCATAGGGTTTTCCTCTGCCGTTTGCTGCAAAGCTACCGACCAGCTCATCCCACCTACATCATATACTCCCGTTATACCGGAGCATAAATAGGTATCATAATACCGTTGCGGATTTAGTTCCTGATAAGCTGCTATTTCTGTAAACGGATACGTTTCGTTTAGATCCATGGCATCGGGCCTGCCATCAAAAAAACCAGTTTGAAAGAAATGCATATGGGCGTCAATAAGTCCCGGAGTAATAAACTTCCCTGCCCCATCAATCACCTCAGAACCCATAGGTATGGAGCAACTACCGGCTTGTCCGATACAATCAATTATGCCGTTTCGAATTACGATCTCACTTTTTTCAATTGGCTCTGTACCATTTCCATCAAAAATGGAAGCCCCTTTAATGACTGTATATTCTGATTCTTTCTGATTTCCAGAGCACGAAATCAATGTCATTGTTAGTAAAAAAACAGGAATATAAAGGTAGCGCATAATTTTTGTTAGGTTAATATGGATTTTGAATAAAGCTATAAAAATTCTCATTTCAAACTTTGAAGATTCCTTAATCAAGTTCATATTGAATTCACATAATATTCAGTGATTGATTTCAGTTTATTTCAAGGTTTATATATTTCAAAATAATTCCATCACCAATAGGAGAAAGTTATGAATAAAATAATTCGAGGTATTCCCATAAAATCTTTGCTGTTTTTAGTGGCTCTATTTCTGGGACTTTCCGGAAGCATATTTGCTCAAAATGGATTAACCCCGGAAGGTGTCGCAAAAATTAAGAGTGTAGGTTCTGTCTACATCTCACCAGATGGCAATACAGCCGCTTATACCATATCGGTACCGGCAGATCCTTTCAAAGAAAATGCACCTGCAAGTTCTCATCTATATTTATTGGATGTTGAATCCGGAGAAACCAAACCCTTTATCACCGGGCGAAGTGTTAGTGGTATTGCCTTCCGCCCAAATCATAACAGCATCACCTATCTCGACAGGCAGTCTGGCGATGATACACGCTCCATGTATGAAATTTCTCTGGATGGTGGTGAGGCTCAAAAACTCTATTCTTTTCAGACCAACATCGTTGGCTACGAATGGGCACCTGATGGTAATCATATTGCATTTAGAGCCAGCCAACCTAAGGAGTCTTCACCTTCAGCACTTCCTTATCAGCCAGAGATCTATGAAGAGAACTTGACCAATACCTGGGCGTATATCCAAAATGTTAGCCGTGAAGGGCATATGCCACACCGTATTGGAATAGATGGAAATGTATATGCCGTACATTGGAGTCCTGATCAATCAAAAATTGCTGTAGCTGTTGCCCCAACTTCATTAGTTGATGACTCTTTCATGGCTCAAAAAATTTATATCATAGATCATCACAACCGTGAGATTCAGGCAGAAATTGACCATACGGGTAAATTGGGTTCTTTTAACTGGAGTCCTGATGGTGATAAGATCGCTATGATCGCGGCTGCTAATATTAATGATCCTATTGCCGGAAGGCTCAAAATTGTCGACACAGAAGATGGATCTGCCACTATTCTGCAACGTGCTTTTCAAGGCATGTTCGAGCAAGTTGAGTGGACAGATAACAACACCCTCGCATATTTAGCAAGTAAAGGCGTTTGGTCTGAATTTGGGAGTATTCGCAGTGACGGAAGCCGCATGAATGCTATCATACCAACTGGCGGACCGATCCTAAAAGGTTTTGCCCGAGCCGAGAATGGAACGCATGTATTCGATGTAAGCACACCTTCTCACCCTGACGAACTGTACTTAATGAGGCAAAGAGATGATTCACCCACACGCATCACCAACAGTAACCCCTGGCTTAATGAGGTTGAATTAGGCCGGCAGGAAGTGGTCACCTTTACTACTAGCGATGGCCTTAATATTGAAGGCCTCCTGATCTATCCTGTTGGGTATCAGCAAGGAACCCGATATCCACTCATAAATGTGATTCACGGAGGTCCTGAAGCTCATTACGATAATGGTTGGTTAACTTCTTACTCTATGTCAGGACAAATGGGTGCGGCTGAAGGCTATGCCGTTTTCTATCCTAATTATCGTGGAAGTACAGGTCGAGGAATTGAATTTGCCATGAGCAGTCAGGGAGATTTAGCCGGAGCCGAGTTTGATGATATTGTGGAAGGTGTAGATCACCTGGTAACTGTAGGTATCGCCGATGAAAGCAAAGTTGGTGTCACCGGTGGGTCTTATGGAGGATATGCCACAGCTTGGATGAGCACCAAATACAGCCATCGTTTTGCTGCAGGGGTGATGTTTGTAGGCATCAGCAACAACCTCTCAAAATGGGGAACGTCTGATATCCCCGAAGAACTCTACCATGTTCATGCCCGCAAGCGTATTTGGGATGATTACCAAAGCTACCTTGAGCGAAGCCCGATCTATCATGTAGATAATGCCCAAACTCCTCTTCTCATTATGCATGGTAAAGAAGACACAAGGGTTGATCCCGGTCAATCTTATGAACTATACCGTCACATCAAAACCAGAACCGATACCCCAGTCAGGTTGGTTCTATACCCCGGTGAAGGCCACGGAAATCAAAGAGCAACGGCTCAATATGATTATAGTTTACGCGCTATGCGTTGGTTCAACCAATATCTAAAAGGCGAAGAAACCATGCGCCCTGATTCTGAACTTGAAATTGAGGAAGTTGGCATTCAGAATTGATGATAGGAACCATTAACAGTTTAAACCCCGCTAAGAAGTTGGCGGGGTTTTTATTTTATGCAACAATCACAAAACAATTAACTCCCTTAGAAAAAAGATCCGGAAGAACAAGTGCAGAGAATAAATTTAATTCAAAGCTATTACCATTAATGGAAAGATAATTTACTGTTGAGATAATAATTTATAGTATTTGAGTCCGTCATCGTCTAATACAAATATTGACCATTCCTACAACCCAGATTAAGATTCACTCTAAATCACCCCAACCCCGTATTGGTAAAAAAGTAAAACGCCATGAAGCCTGCTGCTATAACTTTGAGCCCGGTTACAGCCATAAATCCGGCAAAGGCGCTAAGAGCTGATTTAAGGGCGCGATCAGATTTTTGTCCGGCTATGATCTCTCCGGCAAAAGCTCCTAATAATGGGCCAAAAACAAAACCGAGGGGAGGAAAGAAAAGCCCGGCAACTAAACCAACCACACTACCTGTAACGGCATAAGGTGAACCACCCGATCTTTTTGTTGCCCAGGCGGGGATAACAGTATCTAATATGAAGCTCAATAAAATTACTAACGCCAGCCAAACGAGCATAAAAGTAAGGCTAAAAGGCTGATTCAAAATTTGCAGAACAAGCAGGCCGGCATAGCTAAATGGTAAGCCTGGAATGACCGGCAAGAATGAACCGACAAGTCCTATGACAATGAGTAGTGCTCCTAATATAATCCAGATAAGTTCCATGGGCTTTACACGAGTTGTGGTTAAAAAAAGTTACGCGCCCATTTTTTTGTTAAATGCATTAATGGACCACAAACCAACTATGGGACCGACCAGCATCACCCAAAAAACAAATGGGGTTTCATAGGTCGTCCATAATATAGTTACTACCTGAATACTTACAATAGTGATCGCAAAACCGAGACTGTTTACAATGGTAAGCCCGGTTGCTACATAGGATCGATCTGCTGAGCCAGCTACTAATGTTGAAAACTGCGGAGAATCAGAAACAACGGTAAGGCCCCATAACATCATCACCAACATGAATACCCAAAAGGGCACATGAAATAAAAAAGGGGCTAATAAACAGCACAATCCTGAAACCGCCAGCGAAACCTGAGCCACTTTCTTGCTTCCTTTCGAGAGTGAAATATAGCCGCCTATAATACAAGCTACACCTCCTATTGCTATCACTATAAATGACCATAAAGAGGGATTTATTTCAGCTGGCGAAACTATCCGGTAGTAACCGATCATTATTGGAACGAAAGCCCAAAAGGTGTACAACTCCCACATGTGGCCAAAGTATCCAAAAGCCGCTGACCTGAAGTTTTTATTTTTGAATAGATGTAGCATTACAGATGGCTTAAATGTTCCTTTTTTACCACCGTAAGGGCCGTCTTTAACGGTAAAATACAGTAATAATCCGCCGCTAAAACTTATAAACGAAGTGCTAAGCATCACGTAGTTCCAGGGGAGTTCGTTTCCTGCAAATTTCAGGAAATGAGGAAAAGCAGTACCAAACACAAGCGCACCCACCAGATAGCCCAGCGCCTTCCCAAGGCCTTTTTCATGCCAGTCGGATGCTATTTTCATACCGACCGGATAAATACCTGCTAGAAAAAATCCCGTTAAAATCCGTACAGATAAAAGCCCGGCATAACCTGAAACAATGACTGCAGAGGCATTGAACAGTGCCCCCAGAAAAGAACAGGCTAAAAATACTTTTACAGGCGACCATCGGTCAGCAACATTCAGCACTGCAAACACGAGCGTACCGATGATGAAACCTGCCTGCACCGCCATTGTTATGTATCCCACTGCCGATGCATCCAAAGAAAGTTCGAGCATCAGATCAGGCAACACTGCGTTTCCTGCAAACCAAAGTGACGTTCCTGCAAATTGTGAAATGACAATTACTGGCAGAATATGCCGGGGAATCTGTACACTCATCTGAGTTCCAGATATTGAAGTAATTTTTTATCGCTTAAAAGTTGGACTGCCAGGTTGATTTCATCTCTAAAAAAATGATCTTCTTGAGCATGGGGTATATGCTTGCGAATATATTTATGAGCACTTTTCACTCCTTTTCCAGGACTCAATGGCTCCCTGAAATCCAAAGCTTGGGCTGCCGTAAACATTTCTATGGCCAGCACTTGCTCTACATTTTTGATCACATTCAACAACTTCAAAGCCCCTATACTCCCCATGCTAACATGGTCTTCCTGCCCAAGACTTGTAGGAATGGAGTCGACCGAAGCAGGATGACACAGCACCTTATTCTCAGAAACTAAAGCCGCCGCAGTATATTGCGGGATCATAAACCCGGAATTGATTCCCGTTTCTTCCATAAGTAAGGTTGGCAAGCCATCATGTCCTTCTAATAATAAATAGGTTCTTCTTTCCGAAATACTTGCCAGTTCCGCCAAAGCAATTGCAGCGTAGTCTAATACCAATGCCAGCGGTTGCCCGTGAAAATTTCCACCTGAAATAATATCTCCATTCGGAAAAACCAGTGGATTATCCGTCACTGAATTGATCTCGGTTTCCACCGTGTTTACGCAATGCGCAATGGCATCACGACTGGCTCCATGCACTTGGGGTATGCATCTTAAAGAATACGGATCCTGTACTTTGCCGCAATTTCGATGCGATTCAAGAATCTCACTTTCCGACAGTAGATTCCGAACATTACGGGCAACAGTTTGCTGACCCGAATGTGGCCGAATTTCGTGGACTCTTTCATCAAAGGGCTTAATACTCCCTTGTAAAGCTTCAAGGCTCATAGCGCCTAAAAGATCTACCACTTTAAGTAAATGCAATGCCCTTTCGAGTATATAAGCCCCATAGCCGCTCATCAGCTGCGTGCCATTGATAAGAGAAAGTCCATCTTTGGGTTGAAGATCAATAGGTTCCAGATTATGTTTTTTGAGTACTTTATCAGAAGGGATCGTTCCTGTTCCACTTTCATTCCAAAAAGAACCAAAACCCAGTAGGGGCAGCGACATATGTGCCAGGGGAGCCAGGTCTCCTGAAGCACCCACACTTCCCTTTTCAGGGATAGCCGGTATCAAATCATGGTTAACGAAATACATCAAGCGGTCGAAAGTTTCTTTTGAAATTCCCGAATAACCTAGTCCAAGAGCGTGAATCTTAAGCTGTAGCATCAACCTGGAAATATCTTTAGAGATGAGATCTCCCGTTCCTACTGCATGAGACAAGATCAAATTACGCTGAAGTTGCTTAAGCTGATCATCGCCGATCCTTTTACTGGCCAAGGCTCCAAAACCGGTATTGATTCCGTAAAATGCCTCGTTCTTTTTGAGTGCCTGCTCAACTACTTCTCTTGATTTCAAAATCAGAGAAGGATCTTTTTTTAATTCTGAAATTGACTCTTCAATATCCTTGTAAAGAGTGCTGATCCTAATTTTTTTCATATCCATATGATTATGCTCCGTTCAATAAGGTCGTAACAAACAACTTAGAATTCAATCCTTTCTTGCAACCGAGTAGCTGTTTAGGTATCATCGGGCACTTTATAGATTATTAAACCCATAACCAACCTTTATAAACTATGGCAAACAGGAACCTCGCTACAACGAACGACTTTTTTGGACATCCTCGTGGTTTATCAACTTTATTTTTTACTGAGCTTTGGGAGCGTTTCAGTTACTATGGAATGCGCGCCCTCCTTGTTCTTTTTATGACAGCTGAGGCATTAGGAGATAATCCTGGCCTGGGTTTTGGAGTTGCAGAAGCTACTGCTATTTACGGTATTTACACCTTCTTCGTTTATGTACTTTCCCTGCCAGGTGGCTGGGTTGCAGATAATATCTGGGGACAGAAGAAAGCTGTGTTCGTCGGTGGTTGTATTATTGCAGCCGGTCACTTTAGTATGGCTGTACCTACTACTACCTTTTTCTTTATAGGTCTGGCACTTCTTGTATTAGGAACCGGATTACTGAAGCCGAATGTAAGCTCTATGGTCGGTGATATTTATCCTGAAGGTGGTGCCCGACGTGATGCCGGATTCTCTATTTTCTATATGGGTATTAACCTTGGGGCTATTTTAGGCCCGCTGCTTTGTGGATTGTTAGGTGAAGGCTATAACTGGCACTGGGGTTTTTCTCTGGCTGGTTTTGGTATGGTGCTTGGACTTATCTCCTATAAAATTGGTGACAAATATCTCGAAGGTGCCGGCGATCTTGATGAAAACTTCACTGAAGAAGAAGTAAACAAAAAAAGTAAAATATTCTACGCCGTTTCGTCATTTTTTATAGCCATAGTAGTTGTATTTGGCTTTCTGCAAAGTTCCGGAGCCATTAATGTAGCACTTGACGTTTTAGCACAGAACCTTGGAATAGTCGCGGTTATAATTACGCTGATATTTTTTGGATATATCATCTTTTTCGGAGGCCATAACACTGAAGAAAAAAAGAAACTGGGTGTTATTTTTTGGTTGTTTATCTTAGCTGCTCTTTTCTGGAGTGGGTTTGAGCAAGCCGGTTCTTCCCTTAACCTTTTTGCTTCCGAGCTTACTGACCGCGCTGCGGGACCCATTCCATTTTTAGGCGGATTTGGAGCCCTCCTCGTTACACTTATTATTGCACTTCCCGTTGGATATTACACCTTCAAAACCTTTAAACGCGATGATGTCTGGGTAGTTGCTAAAGTAGCTGTAGTTGTTTCCGCCGTAGCTCTATTGTCATTTTTCTACTGGTTATTTACTCAGATTGGCGGAGGATGGATTATCCCAGCAAGTACGCTTCAGCTGATCAATCCAACCTTTATAGTGATTTTTGCTCCGATCTTTGGGTTCTTGTGGACCTGGCTGGCATCACGCAATGCTAACCCTTCTATTCCGGTTAAATTTGGACTTGGACTTTTTGGATTGGCCGCAGGCTTCTTCGTTCTCTCTTGGGGATCGGCTAATGCTTCCGCAACCAGCTTGGTTTCTCCGGCTTGGTTAATTGTCACCTACTTCCTGCATACCGTTGGTGAACTTTGTTTATCTCCGGTTGGACTTTCGTCTATGACCAAACTTGCTCCTAAAAACCGTGTATCCCAAATGATGGGTATCTGGTTTGTGGCAGCTGCCTTGGGTAACCTAATGGCTGGTTTAATGGCTGGTCAGCTGGAAACTCTAGCTCCATCCGGGCTCTTCCAGAGCGTAGCGCTGATCGTGGGAGGTGGGGGAATTGTGGCCTTATTAGCTGCGCCTCCAATCCGCAAGCTCATGGGTGACGTTAAATAATTATAAAGGCTTCTTCATTGTGAAGAAGCCTTTTTTCTAAATTGTAAACCTTATAAAAGCAGATAAAGTAAACCGGCCAGTATAGCCCCTAAAGTTGGTGCTATCACCGGCACCCACGAATACGCCCAATCACTGCTCCCTTTGTTTGAAAATGGTAATACAGCATGAGCTATTCTTGGCCCGAGATCGCGGGCGGGATTGATGGCATAACCCGTAGGGCCTCCGAGAGCAAGCCCAATTCCAAATACTAACAATGCTACCGGAAGAGCAGCCAGAGAACCGAGCCCAAGCCCAATATCTTCCCCGGAAATGGTAATAGAAGAAAGAAACTCTCCATTGACATCAATGAAACCGGGGTTTGATAAATACAACACTCCGAAGATCAGGATGAAAGTACCGATCGTTTCTGTTATAAAATTTGAGCCATAGTTTCGAATCTCAGGAATAGTTGAAAATACCGCCAGTTTGGTAGTGGCATCTTCGGTGGCTTCAAAATGATCTTTATAGGTCAACCACGTTAAGAATGCTCCAAAGAACCCACCCGCTATCTGCGATAAGATATATGGAATTACCATTGACCATTCAAACAATCCGGCGGTTGCAAGTCCTACGGTTACCGCAGGATTGATATGTGCTCCGCTAAATTGCCCCATGGTATAAACGGCAATAAAAACTCCCATTCCCCAGCCCCAGGTTATCACGATCCAGCCACTGCTGTTGCCTTTTGTTTTTTTGAGGATCACATTTGCTACCACTCCACATCCAAATAAAAGCAGGATGGCGGTTCCTATAAATTCAGCTAAAAAGGGATTCATGATCAGTTAATTTTTTAATTGAGGTGAATTACCGGTCATCAGCCCAACTTATGGCTGCTTTAACGGCTCTTTGCCAACCTTTGGTCAATTCTTCGACTTTGGCTGTTTCCATTTCAGGACCAAACTGTTTGTCCACTTTCCATAACGCACGTATTTCTTCGATATCATCCCAAAAACCTACAGCAAGTCCTGCCAGGTAAGCGGCACCAAGCGCGGTTGTTTCTGTGATCTTTGGCCGAATGACAGGAACCCGAAGCAGATCACTTTGAAATTGCATCAGGGTATTATTCACCGTTGCGCCACCATCAACCCGAAGTTCTTTAATGTCAATACCCGAATCTGCATTCATGGCATTTAGCAGATCAGAAACCTGGTAGGCAATGGAATCCTGTGCAGCCCGAGCCAAATGGGTGCGATTGGTTCCACGTGTAATTCCCACCATAATACCCCTGGCGTGCTGATTCCAATGCGGAGCCCCCAGTCCTGCAAAAGCTGGAACCAGGTAAACCCCATCCGAATCATCCACTTTATTGGCAAAATATTCAATGTCTTTAGATTCCTGAATGATCCCCATCTCATCCCGCAGCCACTGAACCACAGCTCCGGCTATAAATACGGAACCTTCAAGAGCATATACTGTTTTTCCGTCAATCTTCCAGGCAACCGTTGTAAGTAAATTATTCTCAGATTTGATAGGTTCATCGCCAATATTCATCAGCATAAAACATCCGGTTCCATAGGTGTTTTTGACCATACCGGGTTCGGTACACATTTGTCCAAATAACGCCGCCTGCTGGTCACCGGCAATACCTGCGATCGGTATCTTACTGGCAAAAAGTGTGGTTTTAGTTTCCCCGTATTTCTCACTCGACTGTTTTACTTCCGGCAACAAACTTTTGGGGATATCCATGAGTTCAAGCAACTCTTCATCCCACTCCATATCGTTTATATTGAATAGCATAGTTCGCGATGCATTGGTTACATCGGTGATGTGCAATTCACCTTGGGTAAAATTCCAAATGATCCAAGAATCGATCGTGCCAAAGGCGAGCTCTCCATTCTCGGCTCGTTCTCTTACTCCATCTATATTATCAAGGATCCATTTCACTTTGGTTCCAGAGAAATAGGAGTCAACAACCAGTCCCGTTTTCCTGCGGATCATTTCGGTATGACCTTCTTCTTTCAATTCGTCACAGTAATCGGAAGTGCGCCGATCCTGCCAAACAATGGCATTATATACCGGCTTCCCGGTTTTGCGATCCCATACGATCGTGGTTTCCCGCTGGTTGGTAATACCAATGCCCGAAATGGCTGTTCCGTTTACACCGGCTGCAGCAACAGCTTCAGCTGCAACCCCGGCCTGGGTCGACCAAATTTCCTGTGCATCATGTTCAACCCAGCCCGGCTTGGGATATATTTGTCTGAATTCTTTCTGTGCAACCGAAACGATCTCTCCCTTTTTGTTGAAGAGCATAGCCCTTGAACTTGTAGTTCCCTGATCTAATGCTAGTATGTATTTTCCCATGGTGGCCTTATATGTGAATTTCCTGTTTTATTCTACAAAAAAAGCATGAATAGTTTTCATAATTAATGAATCCAGTGCTTTAACGACTTCATTCTAATATCCCATTGCAAATCCAGCTCCTATAAAAAAGGACTCACCTTCGGTTTCGAGTCCAAGATTTAGGTCGAGCTGAGCTCCGCTTGAAAATCCGAAAGTAATACCACCTTCTACCCAATGCTGATTAATATCATTTCCATAATACATTCCGGCATAACCAGCATATCCGGCCGTATTCTCAGTAATTGAAAAGCCCGGAGTTAAGGTGAATAACCAATGGTCAGTAAGGTCGCCAACCCCAAATGTATACCCAAGATTAGAAGTCAGAGCAATTCCTTTATCCAGATATTGATCTAATAAAAGTGCGAAAGTTGGCACGTACTCATCATTAGTATATTCAGGTGAACCAAACGGTAAACTCACCTCCGCAAGAGCGGATAAATTTGGCGTTTCATTTCCAGACACCAAATTAATTTTTGTTCCAAATGCCATATCCTTGGTCCCTGAATATTCACTATTACCCCCGATCCCTACTTTAGAAGTTGAAGCAAATGATCCTAATGTTGCACGGAGCTCTATTTTCTCTGAAACACCGTACCGGAGCAAAAGCTCACCCACATGTAATTCAGTAATAAAAAAATCATGGTAAAACTGTATGCCTGCCTCATATCCAAGCATATTTTGAGGAGTTATAAATGACCCGTTCGCAATTCCTGGACGATCTGGTGAAAAATTTTGAGCCTGACTGACATTTATTCCTAATAATAGTATAAAAATAATCGATAGTACTTTTTTCATGTAGTGTATTTGTTTGTTCATAACTAATGTAAATAACGAAATGTAAAACCCATATCAATAATTCATTAATTAGCCTTACGGTTTTCAGAGCAATCTACCTATCTTTAATACATGACAGAAGTCACCCAAAAACCACCCATCGCCGCCATAGCCACCCCGATTGGTGAAGGCGGAATTGCCGTTATTCGCATTTCAGGGAAAGATGCCATTATGAAAGTGAATGAGGCTTTTAATGGAAAAGATCTTACCGAACAGGACTCCCATACCGTTCATTTTGGAAAGATCATGAACAAAAAGGGCTTCCCGGTAGATGAGGTTTTGGTTACCCTTTTTCATTCTCCAAAATCTTACACTGGGGAGGAAACCGTGGAGATTTCTTGTCATGGTGGAGTTCTGGTTACCCAATCTGTTTTGGAAACTATTCTGACACTTGGCGTGAAGTCGGCCGAGCCCGGGGAATTTACTCAACGGGCTTTTTTGAATGGGAAATTAGATCTCGATCAGGCCGAAGCGGTAGCCGATCTGATTCACGCTAAAAGCTCCAAAGCCGTGGATGCAGCGCATCAGCAACTGGAAGGGCGACTGGGAGAGCACATTAAAAAGTTCAGGCAACAAATTATTGACGCCACTGCTATGGTTGAACTGGAGCTGGATTTTATTGAGGAAGATGTAGAGTTCGCCAATAAGGAACAGCTGCAAAAACTGCTGGAAGATCTTGACTCTGAAATTACCGAGTTGCTGGAAACCTACGAAACCGGCCGCTTAGTGAAAGACGGTGTAAAGACAGTTTTGATGGGCCGGCCTAATGCCGGAAAATCTACTTTGTTGAATACGCTGGTGGGAAGTGATCGCGCCATCGTCACCGAAATTGCCGGAACCACTCGTGATACCATCGATGCCGACTGGAGCTATGACGGATTATTATTCAAACTCATCGACACAGCCGGACTCCGGGAAACCGAAGACATCATAGAAGCCGAAGGAGTTAAACGCTCCCAAAAAGCCTTTGAGCAAGCCGACCTGGTGATCTATCTCAAAGATCTTTCCCAACCTTTTTCAGATATAGAAAGGAAAGAGATCGCCGACTTTCAGTCACGCGCCAAAGACACCCCATTTATTTTAATCGGGACCAAGGCTGATATTGAAACGGAAGAGGAATGGAGAACAGAATTCGGTCTCAAGATCTCAGCCCTTGAAGGTGAAAAGATCAAAGAGCTGAAGCAATTGCTTAAAGACCGCGCCCTGGAAAACAAACACTATGATGCCTCCAGCCTACTGGTCACCTCAACTCGTCACCGTGATGCACTCCAGAAGTCCAAAGAGCATGTGCAATCTGCTCTTCAGGCTTTAGCTCAAAACATGACCGGTGATTTTCTTTCTATTGACCTTCGGGCGGCTTTAAAAGAGCTTGGGACTATTACTGGGGAAATTACGAATGAGGATGTTTTAGATTCTATCTTCTCGCGGTTTTGTATCGGTAAGTAAAATATTCATTCTGCCCTCTGAGTTCGGATATAAAAAAATCCCGCCTGAACTTAATCAAACGGGATTTAGAATAGGATTATTTATATAAAAAAAGTTTACTGTTCTCCGTTACCGGCGTTGCCTTCCTGATATTCGGAAATGATATCACCTTTCTCTGAAACGGCGATCACTTCGTAGCCTAAGGCTTCTAATCCTTCACGATGAGTTTCGGCATCACCAACTACCAAAATATAGAACTGATCAGTTTTAAGGTGTTCTTTGGCAAGATCATTGATCTCTTCCTGAGTGATGGTTTGAATGATATCCGCCTGTGTCTCTACAAAATTTTCATCCAGGTTATAGCGTATAATTTGACGTAAGAACCCGGCCTTTTGCTGTGGAGCCTCGTATGAGCGTGCATCACTCTGTCCAATGGAATTACGCATAAAAGTGAGCTCGTCTTCAGTAATACCATTTTCGCGATACTCTGTGATCTCCCTCATGAACTCATACACTGCGCTGTCAGTTGCATTTGCACGGATGCCGGCAGAGGCTGTAAATGGCCCCGGTTCATCAGAACCGCTAAACCCTGATCTGGCGCCATAAGTCCACCCTTTATCTTCACGAAGATTCAAATTGATCCGACTGTTAAAAGCACCGCCAAGTACATAGTTCATCAGCGATCTTTTGTAATATTCGCCAGTTGCATCATAGGACAGGTCTGTCATGTAACCGATGCGGATCTGAGATTGTGGAGCTCCTTTTTTATCCACCAGGTAGATCTTGGTATTATCTGCAGATTCCACCTCCGGTAGCTCAGGAACTTCAGCTCCTTTAGGTTCCCAGTTTTTGAGGAAATCAAGTTTCGATAGGATCTCTTCTTCTTCCACATCACCTACTATAACTAATTCACCAAGCTGCGGATCATAATAATTTTCGTAGAAAGCTCTTACATCGTCAAGTGTAATTCGTTCTACAGTTTCTTCCAATCCACTTGAGGAAACAGAATAAATATGCTCATCGCCATATAGCAGACGATTGTAAACCATTCCGGCTACTGAAGCTGGGTTTTGATAACTTGATCTTAACCCTTCGAGTTGCTGCATTTTCACCCTGCTAAAATCTTCTTCTACAAAAGCGGGACGCATCAGTTTTTCCTCGGCAAGTTCCAACGTGCGATCCAGATTTTTCTTCAACGTACTTATGTAAACGGTTGTAGATGAAGTTCCCGATGAAATGCGAACGGTACTGGCTGTTTTGCGAAGCTCTTCCTGAATTTCTTCAGCCGTAAAGTTTTCAGTTGATTCATTCATCATGGATGCTGTCAATGTAGCTAACCCGGCTTTATCAGGAGCATAAGCATTCATTCGGTGACCGCCCTCAATACTCAATTGCAATGTTACAATAGGAATTTCTGTGTAATTGGTTCCAATCACTTCAATACCATTGTCGAAGTCATCTTTCCAAAATTCAGGAACCGAAACAAGAGGAGCAGTACCAGCCTCAGGCGTTACGCTTCGGTCGAAGTCATCGCCGGTGGGACGTGTATAATCCAGTCCGGCATAATCTGCTTGCGGATATGGATTTTCTCCCTCTGTTGGAGATGTGTAATTATCGGCTTTGGCAGGCTCGGTGTCCTCATTCGGAAGTACGCTTTGAATTACCGCTGGCTGGCCATACACATACTTTTCGAAAACACGCATAATGTCTTCTTTGGTAACATCAAGATGGCGCTGCAGATCTCTGTTTATATAGTTTGGACTTTCGGCGAAGGTCGCATAACTGGCTAACTGAGAAACTTTCCCACTTACATTAGCCAAACGATTTACAAAACTGGATTCGTAAGAAGCCTTGATCTTCATCAGATCTTCGTCGGCAACGCCATTTTCGGCAAATTCATCTAGAATCGTACGCAACTCAGTTTCAAAGTCGGAAAGGGTTTGCCCGGGATAGGGAAGTACGAACATGGAAAATTCTCCTGCTAACTCGCTCGAAGAATTACCTGCAAACGCCTGAATAGCTTTCTGAGTTTGGATAAACTTTTGGAAGAAATATGAACTTCTGCCCGTTCCCAGAATTTGACCAAGAAAACTCAAAGCAGCTTCATCTTCATGATATTGTTCTACTGTTGGATAGGTAACGATAAGCGCCGGGAAGCGGATGTTGTTATCCACATATGAAACGTAACGATCTTCTTCTATCGTGATCGGCTCAAGCTCCATTTCTTCAACTTCTGGGCCTGATGGAATTACGCCAAAATATTTTTCAACTAAGGCCACTACTTCTTCAGAGTCTACATCACCACCCACTGTAAGCACGGCATTGTTCGGGCCATACCATCTCAGGAAGAAATTTTTAAGATCTTCAAGGTTTGCCCGGTCAAGATCCTCGAGTTTACCAATGGTAAGCCATGAATACGGGTGCCCATAAGGATATATGGAAGCTGCATTCAGTTCACTGGACAAACCGTATGGACGGTTATCATAATTTTGCTGCTTTTCATTTTTTACAGTAGAGCGCTGAACTTCAAACTTTTCCTGCGTAACTGCGGGAAGTAAAAATCCCATTCGATCTGCTTCAAGCCAAAGGGCAACTTCAAGCTGATTACTTGGCAGCGTTTCGAAGTAGTTGGTACGATCGCGGTTTGTAGTTCCATTCAGCGTACCACCGGATTCAGAAACTATTTTAAAATGCTCTTCATCGGCTACGTTTTCCGAACCCTGAAACATCATATGCTCAAAAAAGTGAGCAAATCCTGATTTCCCCAATTCTTCGCGGGCAGAACCAACGTGATAGGTTACATCTACATGAACCAGGGGATCGGAGTCATCTTCGTGAATAATGAGTGTTAATCCGTTATCGAGAACATATTTCTCGTAAGGAATTACTAATTCGTCATCACTTTGTGTGACCTTTTCTACGAGTTGTGTCTGTCCGAATCCTATATTCAGGAAAAGTACGGACATAAATAGTGTGGTAAGTATACGTTTCATAAAAAGTTCGATTTTGGTGGCAACTTTATGCCACAGTTATCATTTAAAATAATCTAAACTATCTCTTGAATGAGAAGCTTTTGCCTTTTGGCTATCCCAAACTAACATTATAGTTATAGTACTAAAGAATTTAAAGAAAATCTGATTTAAATTTATCCCTTACTAAAATTATTCATACCTGAGTGATTCCACCGGGTCTACCCGGGCGGCTTTAATTGCTGGGAATATTCCGGCAACTAATCCAATCAGTCCTAATACCCCAACTGTAACAATTACTGCCAATTGCGAGATTTCAGGATTGCCAAGGAAATCTCCGGCTCCACCTTCCAGGTTCATAGCACGCACCCCAAAAACAATAGCTACAGAAATTAAAATTCCCAGTCCACCTCCCAAAAACGAGATGAATAATGATTCAAAAATAAACTGTGAAATAATATGCACTTTTCGAGCACCCACCGCTAGCTTGATCCCAATTTCCCGCGTTCGTTCTTTAACTACTACAAACATGATGTTTGCCACCCCAACCCCGGCTATCATGAGCGTAAAAAATCCAACTGTAAATAAGAACATCTCCAATCCGGTTGCTACTTTTTGATTTATTTCTTCTTGTTCAATAAAATCCCGCATTGGCATAGCCTGTTCATCATCTGGATCAAAATTATACTTGTTCGACATAATATTGGTAATGCGTGCCTTGATATCTTCCTGCAAAGACGGGTCAGCCGGGCGAATCAACATAGAACCAATATTTCGGTTCCCATACATGTTTCTGAATGTGGTATACGGAATGATAGCACGATCGGCATCTGGCCCATTATTCATCGAGGTTTGCATTTTAGGGGCCATCACTCCGATAACTGTGAAAGGACTATTATCCAGTAGCACCTGTTGACCTACAGGATCTTCTTCCCCAAATAAACGAACGGCTATTTCATCCCCAAGAAATAATACCCGGCGTTTTTCATCCACATCTTTCTCATTTATAAACCGGCCGCCCGCTGCGGGATACATTGTTCTCATTATCTCAAAATCCGGATTTACGCCTTCCATATAAGTGTTAGTAGTCACGTCATCGGTCTTCAGCTGAGCTCCCCATCTTCCATATTGTGGACTGGAATATTGAATTCCGGGCACGGCCGTTTGGAGTAAATCTACATCTTCTTCAGTGAATGAAATTCGTCTTCCAATGCCCAAGCCTTCGTAGTTCATGCTTGTTTGCCCACCATAAACAATAATAACTTGGTTGCCAGCTCCAAGCATCCCTTCTAAAAGACTGGTTCCAAGTCCGCGGCCAAATGCCAATAGCAGCACAACGGACAAGGTTCCCCAAGCAATTGCAGTGAGCGTAAGGAATGATCGGAGCTTTTGCTTGCCGAGATCAGAGAAAAATTCAGTGAAAAGAGTTCGCCACATATTAGCGGTTATTTATCAGGTTTAAGTTATTTCCTCAGGCATTCAACCACATCAAGTCTTGAAGCCCGCCAGGCTGGCATCAAGCCGGCAGCGAAGCCAACAAAGCCAAGCACTGCAAATGCAATTATTCCCACCTGTGGTGAGAAATAGGGTGTCCCCACAAATTCTTTGATCGGGATGTTCTGCATTGACTCAACAAGTAACCAACCAATCAGGTATCCTGCTGAGGCTCCGATTCCAACAATCATAAAGGTTTCAAGAAAAAACTGGATCATGATATGATGTTTTCTGGCACCGGCTGAACGGCGAATACCAATTTCTTTCATGCGCTCCTGAACCACTACAAACATGATGTTGGCAACTCCAATCCCACCGACGGCAAGCGTAAAAAATCCAATAAGCCCTAAGAATCCATTGATCCCCAAAAACATGATATTGATGAACGACCAAAACTCGTTGGTATCCCATATACCAATGGCATCAAGGTCGGTTGGATCAAAACGGTGTTTCCTTGCCATTACTCCGTATACCTGATCTTGTATAGCAGGTGCCAAGGCCGGATCTTTCGGCGTGTATAAAATATTATTGATTTGTTCCGTACCCATCATTGCTGAAAAGGTGGATGCTGGAATAAACGAGCGATCTTGGTCTTGCTGAGAATAGGATGAATTCTGGGTCTTTTCCTGAAGTACACCAATCACCATAAAGGGCGTATTTGCTACCAGCACTCTTTTACCAACCGGATCTTCATCTGCAAATAGATTTTCAGCCAACCTATTCCCTATAAAAATAACCCGGCGACGGTCTTCAATATCAAGATCATTGAGCCACCTTCCTCCTTCCTGCTCAAAGGTATTTCTCAAATCCTGGTATATCGGGTAAACTCCACCTACAGAAGAATTTCGCCTTTTTTCACCATAAGTGATTTCCAGACTTTGCATGTATTCCGGCGTGGCTATATCAATATCAGGAATTTCATTTTCGAGAAGTTCAGCATCAGCTTCGCGATATCGAATAGGGCGTCCAATTCCATATCCTTCAAAAGGCTTGGTAGTTTGCCCGGGAAACATAATTGCGAGCTGATCACCCATCCCCCGCATATTCAGCACAGTTTGATCTCTGAAACCCATACCAAAAGCAAGTAACAAGATCAGAGTAGCGGTTCCCCACATAATCCCAAAGATAGTGAGGAAGCTACGCAGACGCTGCTGATTAAGATTTTGAAATAATTCGGTTATTAGACTTGTGAATGACATAAACTACCATGCTCTAACTTTTTGATTTATCTTATCGTCAGCGTTTTAATAGGGCGTTCGAGCACTTTATCTCCTTCTTCCAAACCACTTGTTACAGCAATTGTAATAGCATCGCTCATACCTACGGTAATTTCTCTTTCAACGCGACTTCCGGGCTCGGTTCCGGAGACATCCACAAAGGCTTTACCATCTCTCATTTCAACGACCCGCTCGGGAATGGTTAGCGTATTCGTCATTCGTTCTATAATTATATCAGCATTGGCCGAATAACCTGCTCTTAATATCGCTCCCTTTTTGTCAGTGATGGTGATCTCGATTGGGAAAACAGTGGCATTATCCTGTTCCATGGCTTTTAGTGAAATATGAGATACTTCACCCAAAATAGTATCGGCGGGCAGGGCTCCGATCTTTAATTCAACCGGCATACCAATATGTACTTTCCCGATGTCAATTTCGTCAACGGTACCTTTGAACAGCAAGTTTTCCATTTCAGCGATGGTCATAAGGGGGGTTCCTGCCTGATATGATGTCAACGGTACAATAGGCTCGCCCACATCCACAAGTTCTTCGAGAATGTAGCCGTCTATCGGAGCGCGTATAACTGATTCGATTAAAACATCGTCCATCTGAATACGCCCTGATTCCAACAATTCAAGTCTTTCTTCTGCAATCTGCTTTCTCACTAAAACATCGCTGTGCCTTTCTTTTAACCTATCATGATCTTGTTGTGCAACCAGGTTGCGTTCCAACAGCGTGCTCATTCGCTCTAGCTCTTTTCCGATGTTGACTTCTTCAATCTCAATTCTTTGAAGGCTTCGCTTTGCTTCTGCTAGTTCCAGTGGTGTCGGGTCAGGACTTACCTCAATCAAAGGATCGCCTTTTTGCACATAATCGCCGGCCTCTGCATATATGCGGCTTACAACTCCCGAAAGTTTAGACTTTACCGCTATCTCATTTTCGGGCTCGATAGTACCAACTGCCAAGGCTTTTTCAACGACTGTTCCCATCTCTACCGTCACGAAAGCTTCTTGCTCTACCGTATCTCCCGAATCGTTGCTGTATAAGTAATAAAAACCACCACCACCGAAAATAACAATGAGTAAAACAACGGTCCAAATAATCTTATTTCTTTTCTTCTTTGCCATGATTCTTTTTACTAAAAGTGAAATTGTTTCGAGAACCTTACGAATCACAGCCGAAAATTGTTTCCCGTTTTATTAATATAATTTTATGGAGGAGTTACCTTTCCCTGATTAATGGTCTCTCTAAATGAAATAAATCAGTCTCTTAACATGACTTTCCCGCAATAAACCCAGTAGTCCATGCCGCCTGGAAATTAAAGCCACCCGTTACGCCATCAATATCTAAAACTTCTCCGGCAAAATATAGGTTCTGGGACTTTCTGCTTTGCATCGTTTTCATATCCACATCCTGAAGGCTGATCCCTCCGCAAGTCACGAATTCTTCTTTAAAAGTTGTTTTTCCTTCAACCTGGTACTCATCATTGGTGAGTAAATATACCAGCCGGTTGATGTTTTTCTTGCCCATATTTTGCCAGATCATTTCATCACCAAGCTCTAATTTATTGACCAGAAATTCCCATAACCGACCCGGCAGTTCAAAGGGATTTACATTCCGGATCTTTTTCATTCCATGATCGCCTTCCACATTCTTTAGGATATCGCGTACTTCCTGCTCGGTTCGCTCCCCCGTCCAGTTTACCAATACTTTAAAATTGTAATCCATATCGTGCAGCTCTCTCGCTCCAAAAGCAGACAGTTTCAATATCGCCGGCCCACTCATTCCCCAGTGTGTAATCAACAGCGGACCACTTGATTGTAATTTCGACCCCATAATTTTTACCGAAACTGGTTCAGCCACCACACCCATCAGCTTCTTGATCGGCTCATTCGGCATGTTGAAAGTGAACAGTGATGGAACCGGTTCTTCAATATCATGTCCGAGTTCCCGAAGCCAATCAAAGCCACCCTGCCTTGGACTACCTCCCGTTGCCACGATCACTTTGTCTGCCGTAATTCTCCCTCCCCGATAGAATCCTAATTCATATCCATCCTCGAATTTCGTCAGCTTTTTTATGTTGGATTTTGTTTTGATGCCGATGCCCAGCTTTTGGGTTTCCTGCATCAAGCAGTTGATGATGGTTTCGGAATCGTCGGTGGTTGGAAACATGCGCCCGTCTGATTCAGTCTTTAACTCTACCCCTCTTTTTTGAAACCATTGAATGGTATCGGTTGTCGAAAATATCCCAAAAGCTTTTTTTAACGGGCGCTCTCCCCTGGGATAATGCTTTACAAGCTCCCGTATATCAAAACAATGATGAGTGACATTGCATCGACCCCCTCCTGAGATCCTCACCTTGGAAAGCAGTTTATCAGACTTCTCATAAATAGTAACTTTGGCCTCGGG
>Ga0136557_1000798_pt1 | contig 22754 bp, 16 predicted proteins | sample AntRauTorckE6832_FD_104796 | JGI IMG/M metagenome (GOLD analysis project Ga0136557, IMG submission 104796) | Saline lake microbial communities from Rauer Islands, Antarctica - Metagenome Torckler E6 #832 | ecosystem: Environmental > Aquatic > Non-marine Saline and Alkaline > Saline | place...
AAACTGCTATAACGGTGCACCGAGAGCTAGGCCCAGGTCTGCTGGAGACGGTGTACGAGGTTGTACTGGCCAGCGAGCTGAACGGGCAGGGCCTGAGAGTCGAGCGTCAGGTACCTGTACCGATCACATACAAAGGAATCCGTTTCAATGAAGGTTTCCGAGCGGATCTGGTCGTTGAGGGTAAGGTTATCCTCGAGCTCAAGTCCGTTGAGAAGGTGAGTCCCGCGCATAAGAAGCAAGTACAGACCTACCTGCGACTGACGGGGTGCAAACTCGGGTATCTGCTCAACTTCGGGGAAGAGGTTCTGCGAACCGGCATCACCCGCTGTGTTAATGGCCTGAAAGAGGCTCCCGCAGAATAAAAAAACGACAATGAATCGCGCAGAGGCGCAGAGGATAATTAAAGACAAAAGACTAACTGAATTTCAACGAAGTCACAACGCAAAGCACCACAACCCACAGTACCAATACCTTTTTTAAAAAAACCTCAGCGCCCCAGCGCCTCCGCGGGAGAAAAAAACAACTGAACACCAACGAAGCCACATGCAAACCAATACAACCCACAGTGCCAATACCTTTAAAAAAAACCTCAGCGCCCCAGCGCCTCCGCGGGAGAAAAAAACAACTGAACACCAACGAAGCCACATGCAAACCAATACAACCCACAGTGCCAATACCTTTAAAAAAAACCTCTGCGCCTCTGCGCCTCTGCGGGAAAAGAAACAAGCGCCTCTGCGGGAGAAAAAAGCGGGAGAAAAAACTCAGCGAGAAAACAAATGATAGAACCCATTTTTGCACAATTACCCAAGCTGTTCCAGAAAGGCAAAGTAGAAAAGCCTATAACCTACTATTTTTCTTTGGACGAAGACAAAAAAACCGTCAAGATTTCCCCTTCGGAGTGTAGCGTTGAAGATGGAAAGACAGTGGACAACGCCGATTGCATCTGCAAAACCAGTGCGGAATTTTTCCTCAAAATCTGGGAGGAGGGTTATCGTCCAGGTTTGAAGGACTTTATGTCGGGGACAATCAAGTCAAATGCACCTGATGAGCTGAAAACATTTCTCAAGGCCTTTGGCAAAGAGGCGTAAGGAGATACACTCTATGGAATTTTTAACGGAAATAAAGGTACGCGGCTATCATGCCGATTTTTATGGACATGTCAACAATGCCCGCTTTCTTGAGTTTTTTGAAGAAGATCGCTGGGCCACTCTTGAAAACTATATAGATCTGCGAGAGCTCGCCGGCAAAGGATATGTCTTTTTGGTGGTCAATATTAATGTCAATTACCGCCGGGCAGTGCCCGTGGGGGAAACTCTTGTGCTGTCAACGGCAATTGAACGGATCGGTAACAAAAGCGCAGTTCTGCGCCAGGAGATATTTTTCAAAGAGTCAAAGGAACTGGCAGCCGATGCCATTGTTACCTTTGTTATTCGTGATGCCACCGGAAAAGCCGCGGTCATGGAAGGGGAATTACTTGAACATTTCAGCAGAATGCCGAACGTAGCACAGCAAGAAGCCAAACAGTAGTCTTTTCCCTTCCTTTGTCATGCCGCTTTGCCGTCGTTTCCTTTTCAGGCGGCAGCGCGATTGCCCTGGAGTTTTTGGGCCCGCTCAGCAGCAGTCTTGCGGACAGTTACATCCGTATCTTTTTCAGACATTTGCTGGAGAAGCTTGGCGTCTTGTGATTTCTGGACAAACTTCAGGCGAACGTTCGGGTCCGAATGGAGGTATCGCGGTACAAATATATCCTTGAGTTTCATCTGCCCCTCCTACTGCGTCGAGGTGAATATTGCAGCATGGAATTAACCTTGTCCCATGCTGGCCCGTTCTCCTCATAATTCATTTTACCCCGTGGCAAAAAGTGATGTCAAGGCGAAAACCAACGGATTTATAAGGGTATAGTAATGAGAACACCAAGTATTGGGAACCCATGCGTAATTTGTTTACAGACTGTGCACAAAGCTGGGGCATTAGCTGAGCGTTGAGGCCACCTTGAGACCACCTTGAATGAATCCGCTACTTGCACAATGCGTTGTGCAGTGCTCGCTGTGCCTGAGAAAACTGGTCGCGCCGAACAATAAACTGCATGTTGGTCTGGCGTGTAGTCTGGGAGACTGCCAGGATATTGATGCCGTCCAGTGCCAGTGCCTGAGCTGCTTTGGCCATGATACCGGGCTGGGCGATATTGGAACCGATGGCGCATACAATGGCGACATACTTAGGAACAACCCGCTCCAGCATTCCATTCAGAGCCGCCAGAAAATTGGTGGTAGCATCCTTCTCGTCGATTAAAAGATCAATGGTGTTGGCATTGGTCATCTTGGAAATATACGAAACTCCATATTCGTTAAAAATAGTCATTATTTTGAGATCAAACCCAACTTCACCTACCATCCTGGTATCGTGTATTTCGATACAGACAACGGAATCCGAGCCGGTAACGATCTCCACCTTGGATTCCGGGGCAATGTAATTTCTGGTGATGAGTGTCCCGGGATGCCCGGGGTCAAAAGCATTTTTGACACGGATTGGAATGCCCTTGATTTCAAGCGGTTTCGACGATTTGGGGTGAATGGCCTCCATGCCGACATCGGCGAGCTGGTCGGCAACATCATAGTTGGTGTTACAGACCGGTTTGGTATTTTCTTCCCCCATGATGAGCGGGTCACCGGAGCAGAGATGGTATTCCTTATGAATGACCGCCTCGCTTGCACCCAGTAACACAGCGACTTTGGAAAAGGTAACTTCGGAATAACCACGATCAAACTCACGCATGATGCCTTCTGTTCCCTTGGTATAGCCGGTGGCAAAGCAGATTGTGGAAAAGGGGTCGATGCGCGCGAAGCTGTTTTTGATACGCTCGTCGATGGTAAGCTGGCGACTGTCATCCCACCCGCTCAGGTCAACATAGGTTGTGTCGTAGCCTCGGTTGCGCAGAATATTGGCGGAGTTGAAAGCGCTGTGCATTTCCCCCAGAGAGGCAAGGAGCTCGCGTGCCGCCAGGAGCAGCTCTTTCCGGCTGACATAGCCTGAGGCAAAAACGTTATCCATGCTTCGCAGAATATTGATGGACTGGTCTATACGATCACCTATAAAGTTGTTGGCTTCTTCAACGTCGAGGCCGATATCGGCGAAACGCGCATTAATCTCGAAAAGATTCTCACGCAGGGCGATCAGCTTTATGGGATAGTTGGCCTGGTCTTGAAAAAGGCCATAGATGCCTGGCTGATTGGTCTTCTTGTGTTCAAGAAGATCGTTGGTGATACCGGCATAGGCGGAAACTACATAGATTCGGCCATAGGGGTTTTGCGGATTCTGCAGTATGACGCTATCTATAATTTCGTCAAAGCGGGACATGGAAGTTCCGCCGATTTTTTCAACGCGGAGGCTAGGGTTGCTCATCGGTTACCTGGTTGTAAAGGGAATGTAAGGGACTGCGGTGGTGCGGAGATGCGCGCAGAGTAAAGGTCTGCTATTTTTCCGGTTCCTGTAGCTCGTCGTCGGTCTTTTCTACGTCCGTAACTGTAACATTACGTGTCAACGGAACCTCGACACAGCGGCATCTGTACAGCATTTCCATTTCATGAACGGCCAGATCCAGATCATCAAGTTCTTCTGTATCGGTGCTGTCCTCTGGAGGGTTGGGTGCGTCATTGTGCATAATAATGATATCCTTTGAAAAATGTAAGAATTATCTGTTTTCGTATTTGTTTGAGGGCTGTTGTGAAAACTACCTTCAACATTATATTAACTGTCAAATTACGGTGAAAAGAGTGGAAAAGCAATGGAATTTTGAACCACTTCACACGTAGTACTGAGGCAACTGTGTAACAAATAATCATTGTTGTGGCAGATTTTGTGAAAAATGATATGAAAAATGGTACGATAAGAACCATTGAATTTTGCAGAGCTATGCTATAAACTTCCCGCAATCACTTCAGGGTACCTTGAAAAATAGGGATTTTCGCTCAAGGTCGAGGCGTGTCAGGAAATTTTACCGGAGGCATATACTTAATATTCCGAGGATAAAAATTCCTGACACAACGAAGAGATTGATTGAAAAGGCCATTTTTCAAGGTGGCCTTCAGGAGATAATGGACATGGACACATATACAGAAGCACACTTATTCGTTGCCGCCATTCGGGTACTGCAGCACCAGAAAAATAGTCCTCCGGCTATGGAGGATATTTGCGAGTTGCTCGGCAGTTCGGCCGAGTCCGGATACGCCATATGCAGAACATTGAAGAAAAAGGGCATCATAGAAACACTGGAAGATCCATACAGCGTTAAGCTTTTTATATCAGACCACCTTGCCTTGGAGCAAATCCCCCGAACCCAGGAGCAGGAGAACACTCTGGCAAAGGAACTTGAGAAATTCCAACAAGAAAAAGCCAGTAAGGATAAAGACATTGCCAAAATACAAGCTGAACTGGACAGGAAAAAACAGGAAAAACTCTCAGACATTGAAAGGAAATTTAAAGAACAGATGAAGAAGTATACCCAGGAGTGAAGATATAGCCTAAAATTGTTAGCGGTCGGGGCAATTACGCTTTGACCCGACCGCTTCCTCATTTCATTCTCGCGCCACTACATTATGGGGGAAGGGACGCAATGTAACTCCCCCCGGCATTTCCCCCTATCCCATCCCCATACTGAAAACTTCATACTCCGTTTCACCTTCGAGAATCTCAGAATACTTTCGCTCGTTTTCCTGGCGGGCTGGGCTGTTTTTATAGCTTTCCCAATCTTCCTTGGTCTGCCACATGGTAAGCACAACCTTTTTGGCGGGGTTGTCCATGCTGGCAAGCGTCTCGGAAAAAATATAGCCTTTTTCCCGCATGGCATTACTCCGTGCCTGAATAAGCATGGCCTAAGCATCCTTTAAATTTGTTTCTTTATCGATTACATTAGAAGAGAAAATATTCTGTAAAAATAAGAGTATATCAGTTATAGATAAGGTTATTGCTTTTCACGGTGACAAAGAAGTCGGGAAGATTGGCGGAAGGTGAGGATGAGACTGCTAAAGAGCTTTTTCGGGCTTTCACAGCAACCCATGCTGGGTGTAAATCCATCATGAGTTTTGTATAAGAAAAGATACAATTTTTGTAACTATTCAGGTGGGAGCACCAAATTTTCTATGAGCGCTGCCATTCCTGCAGTAAATTTTCAGCGTGTTCCCGTTCTTTAAATTCTTCGGAGGTATTCAGGCTTTTCTGCAGTTGAGCAATGGCCTCCTCCTGTTTTCCCTGTGCACTTAAGGTTAGGGCGAGGTGGAAGTGTATCGTTGGAGAATCCGGCAGTGACTGCAGGGCTAATCTGAGCTGTCTTTCTGCAAGGCCATATGAGTTGCGCAAAAAATGGATATACCCCAAGGTGCTGTTGATATGACCATTCTGGGGATAGGCTTCCTGGGCAGTCATGGCTAATTGCATCGCTCTGCCAAGGTCTGGCTCCTGCTCTTGTGTGAGAAGCCAGGCAAGGTTATTGGCTGCCGGGGCAAAGGAGGCGTCCAGGGTCAGCAGTTGCTCGTATTTTTCCTTGGCCTCCTTAACATTTCCCTCTTTTTCCAGCAAGATAGCAAGGCTCATGAGTATGCTTTTATTATTTGGGTGATTTTCAAGTATGTCTCTGTAATTGGCAATGGCAGCGGATGGATTTCCCTGTTTTACCTCTATTTGGGTCTGCATAATATAAGGATAGAGAGCCTCGGGGCTCAGGACTTGCATTTTGCCATAAGTTGTTTTTGCCTGTTCAAATTTTCCCTGTTGAAACAAAAAATCACCCAGAATTTTAAGAACTCGTAGGTCTTCCGGTACCCTGTCGACCTGGCTGCGTATTCTCTGCAAAGCCTTATCTGGGTCTTTATTGAAGAGATGAATATTGGTGAGAATCATCAAAGCTTTGTGGTGATTAGGCTGGATGGCGAGTGTCTTTTCAGCCATCTGCATTGCCTCTGCAAATTTGCGCTGTTGGAGCCGCGTAACAGCAAGATTATAGGTGATTTCAGAGTTGTTGGGTAACAGAGAATGTATCTTTTCAAAAATTGAATATGCTTTTTCATACTCTTTGTCTAGCAGATAGCTTTGACCTATAACAAGGGCCGCTTTGAGGTTGTCGGGTTTCAAGGACAGGGCGATCTTCGCCTGTTCTCTGGCGTTTTCCGTATCCTGTTTCCTTAGAAAATGTTGAGCGAGGAGGCCATGGGCTTGGAAATTATTCTTTAAATATTGTACTGCCTGCTGGGCATTTTTTTGCGATAACTCCATTTGCCCCTTGGCATAGTAGATAAGGCCCATTTGCAGGTAGGGTTCCCCCCAGCGTGGTGAGTCCGCCGTTAGCTCTTTCAGGATTTCCAGGGCTTCATCATATTTGCTCTCGTGCTGCAAAAGTTTCGCATGGACCAGTCTGGCTTGAGGGTTTGAACTGTCTTTTGCCAGAATTTCGGATACCGTTTCTTCGGCTTCAGCCAATTGTTTATTTTGGAGATAAAAATCTGCAAGTCTGGTTTGGGCGGATGTGCTGTCCTGTCCACTTTGAACTGCATTTATGAGTTGTTCTTCTGCTTGTGCGGTATCACCTGTTTTGCTGTAAAGTTCGGCAAGCATAAAATTGATTTCTTCATTTTCAGGAAAGCGGGGTTGCACTTCAAGTAAAGCATTTATGGCTTGGCTTCCCTGTCCCGAACGTGCAAGAACGGATGCCTGTAAAAGATACGTTTCAGCCGAATCCGGAAAGTTCTTTACCATCGTCTCTATTTGGCTTTTTGCTTTGTCGACTTGCCGATTGTTAAGATAGTGTCCTACCAGCAGTTGGTGTAAGGAAATGTTTTGAGGTTCAAGGTCAAGCGCGGCATGCAGCGGTGCTTCTACTAAAGCGGTTTGGCCGCTTACCGAGAAGAGTTTTGCCTGTAACAAATGAATGGACGCCTTGGCCGGATGCTTTTCAAGTGCGGCATTGACAAGACGTTCGGCCTCCTCGAAATTCGAGTTAGCCATCTCAATTTTGGCCAGGAGGAGAATGGCATTAAGATACTCAGGTTCTTTTTCAAGGATTGAATCAACAAGAGCCCTGCTTTCTTCATATTTTTTACCGAGATAATAAAATTCGGCTGTTTTTATTTGCGCATCAAAGTTGTTTGGGTCAAGGGAGCCGGCAATCCGTAATTCCCGAAAAGCCTTTTGAGGTGCCCCGGTTTTGAGGTAAGCAAGCCCAAGCTGGTACCTGGCATCACTGGCTTTTGGGTCAATTTGAACAACATTGCGCAGCTCGATAATTGCTGCCTTATATTCTTCGTTCTGGATATATTGCTCAGCTCTGTTCGTGTGGGTTGCTATTTTGTCTTCTGAATTAGAGCATCCAGCAAAAATGAAAAGAAAAAGCAACACTGGTGATAGGAGTAGCACTGTATAGAGTTTTTTCATATGTGAGGTGTGATATGATGAAATGAGCGATTGAATAATTCGTTTCTGTTTTGGTAAAAGAAAAGAATCGTGAGAAATCTAATCCTCTTTGAATAACAATGAATCATTCTAGCGCATTTTTGCAGTATTAACCAGAAAATTTAAATATATAGCGTGGAATTTTTTAGCGTAACCTGGCGCAGGCGAATTCCAAACTGTTCCGGCTGAAGGGGCAGCAATGCACTGAGAGGCTATTAAGAAAAGGGCGGAGTGAGGCGTTTAATTTAAAAGCAAAGAGATTATCGCAAGTGGTATGTCCGGTTTTTGTATGGGCCCATTGTACTGGAGTTCCTGAGTATAGGCGCTTTCGCCCAGGTTGTTATAGGCGGTCAGAGCAAAATAATTTCTGCCGGTGAGTTGCGAGAGGGTGCATTCCGGGGTTGTATGGTAAAGCCCTGTGCATTCCAGCACATCAGTACCCAGATCTTCGCAGTTGGCATAATTTTTCCCCCTGCAGCGTTGATATTCGGTGAAATCAATGCAATACTCATAGGAAAACTGAAGTTTATTTCTACCACTAGAGTCAAGTCTACTAATTGGACCGTAATAAAGGCGGTACCCGACAACATTTTCCTCAGTCGGATTTGCTTGCCAGGTGAAGGTCACACTTCCATGTGTCGCTGCTGTTGAGTGTTCATGGCTGGTAACGATTATAAAAAGGATTACAAAAATATAAAAATATAATGATGTGTTGAGCTTTTGAGGTATCCGCATGGGCTTTGTAAAATTCATCCGATTGGTAGTTTTTTATATGGATTATTAAAAATGAAGAGGTGTTTTGCGTTTCAGGTTGGCTGAAAGCAAAAACGGCGCCATTTTAACGCCGTTTACGCGGCTTCTAATTTTTTTTGTAAATGTAAATAAAATAGAACATGTTACGCAAATACTGAAATGAGGGGGAGGAACTGTTGACGTGTAGACGACATCTTGCAGTTACAAAAATTGCACTCACCTGTTACGAGATGGTATCTTTGATTGTTGATAAAGAAGTGGCGTGCAGCAGCTACACGTCACCGATAGAGAAAAAAGGCGGTAGCCTAAGGATGGAGCGATGAAGCATTGCAATGTTTGAATTTTAATCTATATTGAGATGGATAATGTGCAGTAATTGATGGAGTGGGGTGTCTCAGGGTGTTAGGTGTACCGGCATACAGTGGTTCAAAAAAGGTAACTACTTATAGGAGAGGCGACGTAATTCAACTAACCCCCGCATTTGTAGCTGCTTGCAGGGTGCTGGAGATTCTTGTAGGGACACGGCGCGCCGTTGCCCCTACTGGTGGAAGTGTATTTGTCATACGTAAGCCAGGTTGCTCGCGGGGAGCCCTGGTACCCTGTGAGCAGTTACCAAAAAAGAAGAGGTTGATATGATACAACACAGCGTAAATACCATTTTTCAAGGTGGCCTTAAGAGTATATTACTAATAGTTTTTATTTTCGCATCTGCCTCCTTCAGTCAATCTGCCGAGTCAACCGCCGATGTCTCCGTAGATGCCGCCCAGAAGGAAGAGCTGCGCAGCAAAATCATGGGAACATCTCAGGCCGTAAAAGTAGACGAGGAATATGTGGTTGGCTATAGAGATATTCTGCACGTAAGTGTGTATGGCGAGGGGTCCATGTCTGCAAGCGGCGACATCCAGCCTGCGCCTACTGGTGAGGCTGGCGCAGTCGCTGGTAATAACTTTATACGAGGTCGCGGCAGCGGAATAGAGGTGCGCCTTGATGGAAGAATTTCTCTCAGGCATATCGGCGATGTTTATGTTGTCGGCATGACACTGAACCAGATAGCCGATTACCTCAAAGAACTCTATAGCGAGATATATGAAAGCCCCAGCTTGACTGTAACTCTTGTACAGAGCAATAGCCGGCAGTACACTGTTATGGGCCAGGTGATAACGCCGGGTTTGTACCATCTTGATTATCCTATTACCATCGTTCGCTCTGTTGCCAGGGCCGGTGGTTTTACCGAATGGGCCAATTCAAAAATTACCGTTATTCGCTCCAGTGATGATCTTCAGAAAGGCAAATCAGGTAAAAAGCAACAGGGAACGACCTTTCAATTTGATTACGATGATTTTCTCAAGGGCAGGAAAGTCGATGACAATATTTTGATACAATCCGGGGATGTCATCGTTGTTCATTAAATTATTTAGACTGAGGAGGCGAGGAGATGAGAGCAAAAAGGTTGTCGTGCATACTACCATTAGCTGCCGCAATATTCTATCTATCCGGCGTTGAGCAGGCCTCTGCCCGACAGACAATTGTCACAGGTTCGCTGACTGCCGGATATGATTTCTGGGACAGAACCTACGATGATGATACCGCGGGTATTGACAATTCCGAAGATGATAGAAGGGAATGGTTTTTGGGAACCGAGATAGAGTTGAGTTCTCTAGATATTCACAACGAGTTGACCCTGCGGTACTCTCCCGTTGTGGTCTATGACACCATTGGAGATACCACGGATCTCGATCACTTCCTCGATTTTGTGGCAAGGCAGTCATTGTCGCAAAATTGGAGCGTTGAACTTGCAGATAGTTTCGCTTTCACCACCGATACTTCTCGATTTGGCTCACCTTTTTTGGATAGAGAGGATGCCGCGGCAAGCGACGAACCGCCGGCTGATGAGATTTCCCGAGATGTGGGACGGTCAAGGTATTGGACCAATAACCTCTCTTTGCTGACAACCTATACCTATGCACAGGAGAGTGATGTGGAGTTGGGGTACGCCTATCGGGTACTGCGCAATGACTCCAGCGACGATCTTGCTGAGCAGGAATATGATGAGTATGACAGGCATGAATTTTCCGGGGTCTGGTCCAACAGGCTTAACTCCAACTTCCACTCCGAAGTAGATCTCAGATATATTCTCGGGCTCTATGACGAAGACGAGGAATCAGAAGGATCGGAGGATTTGGAAGAATACAGGGCAGGTCTGGGGCTTGATTATATACAAGACGCCAATACCACTTTTCCCTTCGACTATGTTTTTCGAGCAACCGATTATGAAAATGATCGCCGTGATGTCGATGTCCATGAGTTTACCGCCGGGTGGGAGCATCGGTTCAGTGCAAGAACAAGTGTGCTTATTGCCGCGGGGCCGACATATGTAGATGCCGATGGTGTTGACGGCGACTGGGGCTACAATGCGGAATTTTTACTGAACAGAACATATCAGCATGGAGCTGTCAGTTTTTCGGTGGATAAAAGCTATGAGCCCCGTAACTTTACAGGTTCCGATGACGGTGGCTTGGCGGATATCACCAGTATAGGTCTTGATGCCAGCTACCAGTTTACACGAGATCTCACCACGACGGCCTTTGCCGAATACCGCTATGAGGATATCCTGGAACCGCAGGGTGATTTACTCGATTCCGCCGTGGCGGATGCCGGAACGGCAGAGGCGGACACCATCGGCGATATTTCCTCCACCCGCGACAACTTCTCTGTAGGTGCCGGACTTGATTACACCTTTCTTCGCTGGTTTGTCGCCTCTGTTGAGTATTCCTATTTCATTCAAGATGGCGATTTTGCCGAAGATAACTATGACGAGCATCGAGTGATCTTTCAGATATCAGTGACCAGAGAACTGTGGCGATGATTTCAGGGTGCTTCTAGGGGGCCGCTCAAAATGAGAAGTTATTTTTGAGCGGACCTTAAGCACCTGGTAACTGATTTTTCAGTATCTTCCCCGAGTCGCTTTTCGGCAATGTATTGTGAAGGTGGCCATCAACGTGCTTTGATCGATCTGTCACGTACAGGCTGAGCATTGATATTAAAATAACCTGCAATTCCAAACATTTTGGTATTTTCCTTATATTCACCATTGTTGTGCCAACAGGAGGCACTCTATCGGGAAGTTATCGAAAGATCAATCTTTATAAAAATGGAGAAGTTGATTGCTGTCCGCGCGGCCTGACTCGATCAGACACGCTTCGTGCCAATTAAGAAAATTCATCACCGAAAGTTACCACTTCCTTCCGCAATACTATCACCTACCGTCATTCCGGGCTTGACCCGGAATCCAGAAAACAATCCCGGGGAAGAGAGCGCAAAAGAATACACCTGTCAGCAAGTGAGATATGTGGCTCCTTCACCTGAGCAGTATACACCCACCTGTTTTTAATGGATCCCAGTGCCATCATCCCGGGCACCGATTCGGACCACAAATGACGGCAGGCAATACTGTTGCCGGCGTGTCATAATACCGGGCAGGCATCTCCCTGCTTATCTGCCAGCCTCCCATGATACCAGCATGGAATATTCCCGGGTCGATTAACTGAGCTTCGCCGGCATTCAGCCTCACACCTGCAGGTGCGCAGAGTGCAGTTTTGGAAATGGAATTGGTTACGTTTTAGAAATTGAACCCGGCGGTGGTGTTTCGGAGGGTGCTTTGCCAATGGCACAGATTCGGTCAAATGAAGAGCGATTAAGATGTCTTGTAAGTGTATACTCCGAAGCTGACAGGAGCGTGAAAGGCCAGATGGTACAATGGCACAGATTGTGCATATCGCAACATTACCGGACTGGATCTCAAGGACAGAGAGGATTCTGGTTCCGGTAAAATTGTGATACAATACATGCAACTGCTCAGCAAAAGCTCCAAACCAGCGGTTTTTGCTGAACCGTTACAAGCACATTCATATTCCTGTTCGCTAAAGAGGAACACGACTCATGCTCCCCAATATCAAAGATACAAAGATCAATCGTCGAAGCTTTAACGGCATAGCCATCTTTCAAGCCGGCCTTCTGTGTGTCGTTCTCATACTGTCATGTGCCGCCGGCTCTTTTGCCAGGGACGCCTCGTTTTCCTGGACGCCCAACAACGATGACCCACCGGTGGATGGCTATCGGCTCTATTACAAAATAGGAGACCCCGGCGCAGCCCTCACAGACTATACCGGCACCGATGCCGATGCTTTAAATCCCTCTCCCATTGAAATAGCCGGCCAGGCCAGTTCATCCTATATTCTTGCCAACCTTCTCGATGAAGAAAAATACTCCTTTGTCCTCACCGCCTTTAGGGGTACGGATGAAAGCTATCCCACCGATTCCATTATTTTAGAGGCAAACACAGGCTCGTCGCAGATAACAGAAACACGCAGCCTGTCGTTTACATGGACGGCAAATAATGACGATCCACCGGTGGATGGCTATCGACTCTATTACAAAACCGGCGATCCAGGAACCACTCTGGACGACTACAGCGGCACCGACGCCGACAACGCCAATCCGGCTCCCATTGAAATACTCGGCCAGAGCACAACAACATATACGCTGTCCAACCTGCTTGATAATCAACAATATTCCTTTGTTCTTACCTCTTTTCGAGATACCCTGGAAAGCGAACCGACAGACCCGATAGTTCTCGATCCGCTCAACACCGCGCCCCTTGCTTCGAATGCCACTGTTAACGCCACCGAAGATACCGTGTATACCGGCCAGCTCGGCGCCAGTGATGCGGACGGCGATGCCCTGACCTACACTATCACAGCAAACGGCGGCAGAGGTACAGCCGCAATCACCGACGCAGCCACCGGAACATTTACCTACACACCCAACCCCGATCAATACGGCAGCGATGCCTTTTCCTTCAAGGTAAACGACGGCACGGTGGATTCCGCCGATGCCACGGTGGATGTCACCATTGCAGGCGTCAACGACGCACCTTCGGCTGACGATGCCTCTATATCGGTAACTGAGGATACTCCCTATACCGGCCAGCTCTCCGCTACCGATCCCGAAGGCGATGCCCTGAACTACGCCGTTATAACCAACGGAGCAAAAGGAGTGGCTACCATAACGGATGCTGCAACCGGCGCCTTCTCCTACACGCCCAATGCCAATGCAACCGGCAGCGATGCCTTCACCTTCCGGGTAAACGATGGGGTGCTGGACTCCGCCACGGCTACCGTTACCATAGCAATTTCATCCGTTAATGATCGACCTGTGGCCAATGGTTTCAGTTTCACAACTGCTGAAGATGAAATCTATACCGGTCAGCTGACGGGAAGCGATCCCGACGGCGACAGCTTGACATACTCCATCGGCGCAGGTACCAGCAACGGGGCTGTGGTCATAACCGATACATCAACAGGTGCATTTACTTATACGCCGGATCCCAATATAAGCGGAACCGACTCTTTTACCTTTAGAGTAAATGATGGTACGGTGAACTCCTACGATGCCATGGTGGAAATAACCATCACCGCTGTAAACGATGTGCCGGTGGCCAATGCAGGTTCTTTCACCACCAATGAGGACACCGCCTATAGCGGCCAGCTCAGCGGTACGGATGGCGATGGAGATTCCTTGAGTTACAGTATTGTAACTAACGGAGCCAAAGGAAGAGCAAGCGTTAGTTCGGCAAGCGGTTCATTCACCTATACACCCAATGCCGATGAAAACGGAACCGACACCTTCACCTTCATCGTCAATGACGGCACGGTCAACTCTGCCGGGGCAACGGTGAGCGTCACCATCACAGCAATAAATGATGCTCCTGTCGCAAATGCCTTCAGCTTCACAACAGAGGAGGACACGGAATACAGCGGCCAGTTAACGGCCGAGGATGTTGACGGCGATAATCTGACATACGCCATCTCCTCCAACGGCAGTAAAGGAACGGCCGCAATTACCGATTCGGCCAGTGGCACATTTACCTATACGCCCAACGCCGGAGAGAGCGGCGCCGACGCCTTTACCTTCATCGTCAACGATGGCTCCGTCAACTCCGCCGAGGCAACGGTATCTGTCGATATCAGCGGAGTGAACGAGGCCCCCGTTGCCAACGACTCCTCTTTCTCCACCCTGGAAGATATAGCCTACATCGGCCAATTATCGGCAACCGACCCCGACGCCGATACATTGAGCTATATCCTGGTAAGCGATGCCGGCAAGGGAACCGTAACAATTGATGATGCGCAGACCGGCGCCTTTACCTATACTCCAGACAACGGCAAAAAAGGCACCGACTCCTTTACTTTCAAGGTAAACGACGGTAACCTGGACTCGGCAAACGCCACCGTTTCCATCACTGTGTATAATGCCAAAACAAAAGCGGCACTCTTTGGTGATACGCCCGATGCCGACTACCCCGGCACCATTGCGGACACCTTTGCCAATATCAGTACCGATATAAACGGAGCCGGTGAGAGCCTGAACCTTTATTCCTGGTCCACACCAACACCGCATAAAGTGGCCAACACCATCATACTCAAAGCGGATCTTTCCGAAATTCCTTCCTATGCAGTGGTGGTAGAGGCCAAACTGGAGCTATATCAGACAGCAGCCAATGGTGCCGGCGATTATGCAACCTCGGTGCATAAAATTACAGGTAAAAATCCTGTAATAAGTCAGGTCAACGGCTACAATGCCTATAACGGCGAGCCGTGGAGCCCGGTCCCCACTGGTACAACCTATGATGATATTCCCCTGGGGCTTGCAGACATTGATGCGGCAGAAGATACAGTAATGCTAGATTCTGCAAATGGATATACCACCTGGATGATAACCAATATGGTACAGGAATGGGTAAAAACTCCTGCACTAAATTACGGTCTGCTCATACAAGGTGTTGCAACAAGCGTAGAGACAGGCAGATTCTTTGCCGCATCGGAGAGCCAGACAGCCGAGACTAGGCCCAGACTGACGATTCTCTATTCAACCACACCTTCTGCTCCGAAGCTGCTTATTATTGAGGAGAAATGAACAGGGCAGTGATGCCAATGTGCCCCATGGCAACATAGCGATGGGGCATGCTATTACTTGTGCCAGCCAATTTCAGGGACGTCGGAAACCATCAGGGCGGCAAATGCAGGTATGCGGTTGCCGCCCTTTTGGTATCTATATCCTGAAACACCCTCTTGATCTGTTCCTCTTTAAAGCCTGTTGCCTGTTCTACCTCGTAGAGCGGAACGCCATTATTTTTAGCTTACAAACACAGATCCATCGCATCATAGGGAAGAGAGAAATAGAACTCATCCTGGCCTTGCTTGCAGTGAATAGGTGTCGATGGTGGGCAGGCGTTTGCATATCTCCTCGGGAACCCCGAGATATTCGGCAAGCATATAGACTTGCGATTTATAGAGATGGGCAATGGGTTTTATGTCTGCGGCGCCATCGCCAAGCTTGACAAAAAAACCTGATCATATTCCAGGCGGTTGGGCGTGCCTACCACAGCATAGTTAAGACGATCGGCGTGGTAGTATTCCAGCATTTTACGAATACGCTGCTTGAAGTTGGTTGCCGCCACTATGGCCAGATAGGCTTTATGTGGCAATCGTTTGTAATAATTTCTTTTCCAATTTCCAGCCAGCATCGTATTCGGGGACAACCTGACGCATGATGCATTATAGCGCTGGTAAAACCCTACAGCTTCCTGGGGTCATGTCACACTTGAAATGGTATTTAAACATGTTAAAATAAAAATAATTAAAGAAGGTCATACCAAAAATCAAGTATCAGTTTTCCTTACTCAAGAAGAGCATGGTGAACTTGAAGCCATTGGCGCTAATGGGAGACATAACTCTCAGAAAGTAATCAATATGTTGATTCTACTCAATTACGACGAGAACGTCCCCAAGCTGAGGACTTGAGGTGAGCAAGGTATCGCCAATGTGTTGAAGTGCAGCGCAATGACAATCCATCGAACTAAACAACGGTTTGTCGAGGAAGGCATGGACAATTGCGCTTAATGGCTGCAAGGGAGAAAATCTTTATAAATGAAAGGCCGATGGAGATTTTGAAGCTCACCTTGTTGCAAATAGTTGCATTGATCCGCCATAAGGGCTAGCTTAATGGTCGCTGTGCCTCCTTGCTGACAAGGCCATGGTGTTGGGCTATATTGAAAGTGCTTCGTATGAGACAATCAGGCGCGTGTCAAAAAAACCAAATCAAACCCTGATATAAAGTAGTCTGAGTCATCCCATCTATCCAAAACGGCAGTTTGTTCGCTCAGATGGAACAAGTGCTGGGTGTATATAAAAGGCCTTATGATCCGCGATTTCCAGTGGTGTCCATGGATGAGTTGTCCCGCCGATTGATTGACAAGGTTAGAAACTCTATTTCTTACTCAAAAGGAAAACCGACTCGATATGACTATGAATATGTGAGTGATTCCAATAATCAAACGTAAGTTGAGCAACTTTTTGAATCGTTCAGGCAAGACCCTTATTGCTCGAAGCTAAATAGAAATTTAGTAGTGAATTTCCTCCACAATAACAAATAGAAATTAAAGGATCTTTGATGAAGTTAATGTCAGTAGCTGGGGCCAGGCCCAACTTTATGAAGCTTGCATCGATAGCAAATGCTGTTGAAACTTACAATAAAGGTAAATTATCATATCATGCTGAGGGGATAGATCACATTATTGTACATACTGGTCAACACTATGACCATAAGATGTCCAAAAGTTTTTTTGAAGAACTGGGAATTCCTAAACCAGCCATTAATTTAGAGGTTGGTTCTGGAACACATGCTCAACAAACAGCCGAGATCATGCAGCGTTTTGAACCGGTCCTATTAAAAGAAATGCCGGACGTTCTGCTTGTCGTTGGTGATGTAAATTCCACAATTGCATGCGTTCTTGTTGCCTCCAAAATTGAATATCCCGATAATCATCATCAAAAAAGGCCCGTAATAGTTCATGTTGAGGCAGGTTTGAGGTCCTTTGATCGAGAGATGCCAGAAGAGATCAATCGTGTTTTGACTGATACATTGAGTGATATGCTGTTCATCACTGAGACGAGTGCACTCAAAAACTTGAAAAAGGAAGGATGTGAAGCTGAAAAGATTCATTTTGTTGGAAATGTAATGATTGACACCCTTAAGCGGCATTTGCATAAGTCTATTGAATCAACAATTGCAGAAGATCTCGGCCTAAGTGATGAGTATGGCTTGATTACCATGCATCGTCCTTCCAATGTCGACAATCCTCAGCTGTTGAAATCGCTTACTGAATGTTTTATCAAAATATCTAAAGACCTAAAGCTGATATTCCCAATTCATCCGCGTACTAAGCAGAAGTTGGTTTCTTTTGGCCTGATGTCAAAGCTTGAAGGTAATGAGAATATAACATTGCTTGAACCACTGGGTTATCTGGACTTTCTGTATTTAACCAGCAAGGCTAAATTGTTATTAACCGATTCGGGTGGAATCCAGGAAGAAACAACCTATTTAAGAGTCCCCTGTATTACATTAAGAGAAAGTACTGAAAGACCTGTAACCGTCGATGAGGGAACAAATTATCTTATTGGTACGGATACAGGTAAAATAATTGAGACAGTTTTTATGATATTGGAAGGAAAAGGAAAAGAGGCTAAGATACCCGAATTATGGGATGGTAATTCTGGCAAACGGATTGTTGAGATTTTGATCAAAGAGCTTGATAAAAGATAGAAGGCCCGGCAATGAGCTTATGGCCCACAGTGACAGAGAAAATATTCTATCAATGCCAATAAATAGCCATGCTCAATATGAACTGAAATGGTGGAATGAGAAAAATGCAGCTTAGTAAAAGGTTTATTTTACATGTTAACATCAGGAACCAATGAACATCTCCAGTATTGCAAGTATGTTTAAGTTTTTAGCCTCATTCTGCGATATTGCCGTTATAAAATTGAGTATGAAGAAGCCAGAGCTCTCAAAGTATCACCCGACCTTTCATCTGGCTGCCGCCGCGGAGTGGTTATGTAATGCTCAGGATGCAACGCCGGATGGTGGCGTAGCGCGAAGTTACAGTCTCATATACAACCAATATTTTGGGAAAAAGGGGTGGTTCGCTTCATATCCTGAAACAACGGGATATATTATCCAAACTTTTTTTGACTATGCGAAATTCAGTGGGGTTCGAAGTTTTTTTGATCGTGCTGTAAAAATGGCCGACTGGGAAATTCAGATCCAATTGGACAATGGATCTGTTCAGGGAGGGATGATTGGTGAAAAGCCCACCCCAGCCATATTTAATACAGGGCAAGTCATATTTGGATGGACGAGAGCGTTCGAGGAAACAAACGACGGCAAATACCTGGATGCTGCAGTAAGGGCCGGTGAGTTTTTGATGGCAAATCAGGAAGGCGACGGTTCCTGGCGGAAAAACCTCTCAGATTACATCAGCTCAAATATGCCGTTTTGTTCATACAATACTCGCTCGGCCTGGGCTCTTTATGTGGTAGGTCTGTGTGCGAAGAGGGAAGACTTTATAGAGTCGTCTTTAAAAAACATTAAGTTTACCCTGACGCAGCAGCTTGAAAACGGATGGTTCAGCAATAATTGTCTTAGCAAACCGGACCAGCCACTATTGCATACCATTGCATATTGTATACGCGGTATTTTAGAAGTTGCTGTTTTATCGAGCGATGATAATTTGAAAAGATCGGCTCAGCTCGCCGCAGACGCATTACTGGAAAAACAACAGCCAGACGGGGGGCTTGCCGGCAGGTTCGATAAAAATTGGCAGCCAACAGTTGAGTGGAATTGTCTTACCGGTGACGCGCAAATTTCTATAATTTGGAGCAGGTTATACCAAATTACCGGCGATAATAAATATCTGAATGCAGCCGAAAAAGCAAATAATTATTTGATGTCCAGACAAATTATATGTCCTGAAAACAAAGCTCTCAATGGAGGTATTACCGGTTCATATCCAATTAACGGAGACTACGGTAAATATGAAATACTTAATTGGGCAGTTAAATTCTTTATGGATGCTGTTTTATTACACTTGAAAATTTTTTCCGATCCAAACAAATGATTTTTTTTAATCAAGGGATCTATTATCGTTATGAGCAAAAAAATATTAATGTTGTGTTATTATTTTCCTCCTTTGCAAGATGTTGGTTGCAAAAGAAGTGTTGCTTTTTCAAGGTATTTAATGAGTCACGGATGGCGACCTTATGTCTTGTCAGTTAAAAATCCGGATATCCATTATTGTCAAGCTGGAGCAGAAGCGCCCCCCGATAATGTGCCTACATTTTATGCTCGTTCGTTATTTAATGTTTATTGGTTCTTTGGAAAGATAAACGGCTTGATAAACCGTATCTTCTCTGTTTTCGGCATTCAACTGAAAAGGAATTACCTTTATTCTATTTTTTGTATTCCGGATATTTTCCTGGGGTGGATACCCGGTGCAGCCTGCAGGGGGATACGTCTTATTAAAAAATATGACATAGATTGTATTTATGTCTCCTGTTCACCATTCAGTTCTGCAATAGCAGGACTGATACTAAAAAAAGTCACTGGTAAACCGCTGGTTGTAGATTTTCGAGATCCATTCTACATAATGTATCCGGACAAAGAGGCGACTCCAAAATTCAGAAGAAGCACCAACAGATGGATAGAAAAAAAAATTATAGATGGAGCTGATCAATTTATACTTAATAATGAAGAGGTAAAAAGCGGATATATTTCAGCTTATCCAGACATTGAAGAGAAAACAGCAGTCATACATAATGGATTTGACCATTCTTTTTTGTCAGATAGTGAATTGGGAAAACACGAAAAATTCACAATTATATATGCAGGAAACATGTATCTAGGTGCAATTTCTGCCGACAGTTTTTTTGAGGCTCTTTTATATTTAAAAAAACAGAAAATAATCACCAAGAAAAACTTTCAGTTTCTTTATTTTGGTGGATGTCATCACCATGTGTCTGAATTATCCTCGAAGTATAATGTTGATGACATTGTCGTCATCAAAAAGTTGTCACCTTATCAGGTTGTACTCAAAAATTTGCGACAATCGCATCTCCAGTTGCTCAGAATAATCAAACCCATGATAAGCACCAAGCTTTTTGAAGGCATTGCTCTGGACGTTCCTTTTCTCGCGACTGTTCCTAAAGGTGAGGTCGCTGACATTATTACCGAATTCAGTCCATCGTCCTATCTCATTTATGATGATCAATCAAAAACCATAAGTGATAAAATCTACCAAGCTATGCAGGATTACAAAAAGGGCAATATAAAGCCAAATGATGTGGAACGATTTATGTGTGAATTTTCTAGAGAACGCATGGCATATAAGCTCGAGGACGTTTTTAATAACGCTCTGAATTTATATCATATCGTTAAGGAACATTAAAGCCGACATCGATAACTTGCGAGAATCTCCCTCACTGGACATCACCCGCAGAATATACATTTGTGGTTCTTTAATATATGAAACTTAAACAGAAAGTCATGTCCGGCCTTGCATGGTCAGTGGCAGGCAGATTCATAGCCCAGGCAATTACCTGGGCTATTACTGTTGTGATTATTCGCATTTTGTCGCCCGAGGATTATGGCCTCCTGGCCCTGGCCACTGTTTTTATCGGGTTATTGTCCCTGATAAATGAAATGGGGATGGGTGCAGGCATTGTCCAACGTAAAGATGTAGACGTTCCTATACTGAAATCTTTGTTCAGTCTAATAATTTTTTTTAGCCTTGTATTTTACCTGTTTTTGTACCTATTAGCTCCCTTTATAGCAGGATATTTCAGCGAACCACGCCTTGTTTTATTAATCAAAGTCTTGGGACTGGAATTCCTTATTAATGGATTTTCCGTAATACCAAGATCGCTGTTGATTCGTGAAATGAAATTCAGGCAGATAGCCATTGTTGAATTTGCCTCAAATGTTACCGGTTCTGTCGTAACCCTTGTTTTGGCCCTCTTGGGATATGGTGTTTGGGCGCTGGTGTTTGGAATGTTGTCAATACGAGTTGTTGCAACAATTGGTTTTACCCTTTCGCAGCCATTTATTCACATGCCCTCAAAATCTATGCAAGGAATGAGGGCTTTCTTTGCAATTGGCGGTTACGTTACCTTTAGCCGAATCCTCTGGTATCTTTATTCAAGGGCCGATATACTGATCGTGGGAAAGGTTTTTGGCAAAGAAATTCTGGGGTTTTATTCGGTTGGTTTAATGTTGGCACAATTGCCAATGGACAAAATAGCGGGAATTGTAAATCAAGTGGCATTTTCTGCATACTCTTCAATACAGAATGATTTGGAGTTAGCGGGAAAATATTTTTTAAAATCAGTCAGAGTAATTAGTTTCCTTGCTTTCCCTGTTCTATGGGGCATTTCAAGTATTTCTGATATGTTAGTAGATGTTGCACTTGGTAGCCAGTGGGCTGAAGCATCGACACCACTAAAAATAATCGCGCTTATTGTTCCACTCCGCTTAATTAGTACATTTTTTAGTCCTTTACTGGTAGGCCTTGGTCGACCTGATATTTCCCTGAGAAATATCCTTACATTATCTTTTGTAATGCCACTTTCTTTTTTTATTGGCACGTATTGGGGAATTTTGGGGGTGTGTTTAGCTTGGGTTTTTGCTTTCCCATGCGCATTTTTGTTTAATGTCATGAGGTTGGTTAAAGTATTAAAAATCAAAATATCCAGTGTAATATTTCAAATTTATGCACCTGCTCTCTGTTCATTTTTAATGTATATGATAGTGAAATTATCTGAGTGGCATATTTTTAAATTTGAATTTCATTCATATAATCTCATCTGTATGATAATTATTGGTATCATTTCATACTCAATTTTCTCCCTTATTTTCCTTAAAAAACACTTTTATGAAATTATGGGGCTACTTAAAAACAAATAAGTTTATAGATTTGTTATAGTTATTTACCATGATGGAAAAATTAAATTAGGATCTGCAGGTGATTTTTGCCTGGCAAGGATATATAAATCTGAGGGATAGCATGGCAAGGGTGGCGAGTAATCTGAGCGGCTATTTTAAGTATTATGGGTTGACGGATAATTAATCCGGTCTCACGCGTTACGCCGAAGCGGTTCAGAAACTTCCGCTCAAGTGGCCCAACAGGCGGAGGAAGCGAGGGTGTTTATGCTGGAATAAGTTGATGCTGCTCCTGTTTAAGTTTTCACTGCTTAACAGGAGTTTAAGAGATAAACTAAACACCTCGCCATTTTCTGAATAATATCCGTAAAGTTAAGTGAAAATCGGTAAAAAAATGCACAACAGACTCATTTTGTACAGTGTTTGTCAGTCCACCTGGAATTGCCGGACAATACATTACAGGAGATGTAAGCATGACAATTGTAAATAGGCATCATAAATTTATATATTTAAAATCGATGAAAACTGCTGGGACGTCTGTTGAGGCACACCTGCTTACGCAAACCTCCCTTGGCAATGATATTTATAATACTTCTCTAGAAATAACTAGTATTTCGTTCTTCATATAATGTTACGAAACTGCGATTTCATCCATTTTGTAACGCCACTTAAATACAACGGGAGTTTGATTGATTTCCTCTATACCATGGTAAATGCGCTCAACCAGC
>Ga0136557_1000800_pt1 | contig 22718 bp, 15 predicted proteins | sample AntRauTorckE6832_FD_104796 | JGI IMG/M metagenome (GOLD analysis project Ga0136557, IMG submission 104796) | Saline lake microbial communities from Rauer Islands, Antarctica - Metagenome Torckler E6 #832 | ecosystem: Environmental > Aquatic > Non-marine Saline and Alkaline > Saline | place...
CATCAACTACACTCACATCCCGCATGTCCACTAAATATATTTTTGTAACCGGAGGGGTTACGTCATCACTCGGAAAAGGTATAATCTGTGCTTCTTTAGGGCGATTGCTCGTTGCACAAGGCCTTAAAGTTACTATTCAAAAACTGGATCCCTACATCAATGTCGATCCGGGTACGATGAATCCATACGAACATGGAGAAGTGTATGTAACAGATGACGGAGCGGAGACAGATCTTGATCTTGGACATTACGAACGCTTTTTGGATATCAAGACCTCGCAGAACAATAATGTGACTACTGGTCGTGTCTATTATGATGTGATTATGAAAGAACGGCAGGGTGCTTACCTCGGAAAAACCGTTCAGGTTATCCCTCACATTACCGATGAAATTCAATCGCATGTTCTAAAACTGGGTAAATCCGGAAATTACGATGTGGTTTTGGTGGAAATTGGGGGAACCGTAGGTGATATCGAAAGCCTGCCATACATAGAAGCAGTTCGTCAGCTTCGGTATAACGTTGGACGAGCTAATACACTTTCTGTCCATTTAACACTGGTTCCCTATTTAGCGGCAGCCGGTGAATTGAAAACGAAGCCCACACAGCATTCGGTTAAAACATTATCAGAGAGTGGGCTACAGCCTGATATTTTAGTGTGTAGAACCGAACATCACCTGGATGAGTCAATTCGTCGTAAAGTAGCTCAGTTCTGTAATGTTGAGATTGAGGATGTGATCGAGTCGGCGGATGCTGAAAGTATTTACGAAGTACCGCTTTTAATGCAGAAAGAAGGACTTGATGCACGGGTAATCGAAAAACTTAAGCTCAAAACAACTAAGCCAAAACTAGATAACTGGATCGGTTTTGTGGAAGCCGTGTGTAATCCTTCAGGAGAGATAAATATTGCATTGGTTGGTAAATATGTTGAACATCATGACTCTTATAAATCTATAGTTGAGGCTTTTGTACACGCAGGTGCCGTGAACGACTGTAAGGTAAATATCAAATGGATACAGTCTGATAATCTCACCGATAAAAATGTTGCAGAGACACTTAAGGATGTTTCAGGAATTTTAGTAGCTCCAGGATTTGGAGGTCGTGGTATCGAGGGTAAATTAGCGGCTGTCAAATATGCGCGTGAAAGTGAACTTCCTTTTTTCGGGATCTGCCTTGGAATGCAGTGTGCGGTTATTGAGTATGCCCGCAATGTCTGTGGATGGGAAGATGCAAATAGTACAGAGTTCAATCTTGATTCTGAATACCCGATCATTGACCTAATGCAAGATCAGAAAGATATTGAAAATATGGGTGGTACTATGCGCCTTGGTAAATATGATTGTAAGCTTCAGAAAGGCACAAAATCATATGCGGCTTACGGGGAAGAAAATATTGATGAGCGTCATCGCCATCGCTATGAAGTAAATAATAATTTACGCTACAAGCTTACTGAGAATGGAATGGTTCTGGCCGGAATGAATCCTGAAAGAGATCTGGTCGAGATCATTGAAATCCCTGACCACACTTGGTTCGTTGGGGTTCAGTTTCATCCTGAACTTAAGAGTACGGTCAACAATCCTCATCACCTATTTGTTGATTTTGTGAAAGCTAGTCTAAAACATTCAAAGGCTTCCAAATCATACAAAAGCTTAAAAACTAAAGCTGCCCAAGCTGACAAATGATGCCTGATGAGCGCTACTCTAATAAGATAAGAGTACGCTCCTGTGGTCTTTTATTTGATCAGGACAAACTATTATTGGTTGAACTTAGGTCTCCAATCACAAACAGTTGGATATGGTTACCGCCCGGGGGAGGAGTTAAGCCGGGTGAAACACTGGAAGAAGCCTTGATCCGGGAATTCTGGGAAGAAACAGGCTTTAAAGTATCGGTACAAAAACTACTTCATTTCAATGAAGTGATCGAGCCACCGATACATGCTATTGAGTTCTATTTCTTGGTCAAAAGGGTTGAAGGTAAAATGGAATTAGGCAAAGACCCCGAATTTGGGAACGACCAACAGATCTTAAGAGATATTGGGTTTTATTCCAGAGAAGAAATAGGAAAAATGGACGTTCGGCCAAACTATATCAAGGATCATCTTTGGGAGGCATTGAAGAGTTGAATTACCTGTCAGATACAGTAAGTTTGAAATATAATTCGGTGCCCTTGCCAATCGCTTATCTCACATAGAATCCAATTATCCGGGATTAAATTACTTAAAAGCCAACGCCATGTATTCAATGCGTGGTACTACAAATAGAAAATACTAAGATTAATAAAGTTTGAAACAGATAGGCTTTATACCTTATCAAAACGAAATCGTTTCCTTATATTCATGAAACTTTTAATTAATCAGTGAAAATGAAAAAACTATTTATTGCACTTTTTATATTTGCAGTATCCATCTCTGCGTGCTCAGATCAAACCGATAGAAAGACGTTTATAAATTTGAATGGTTATACCTTTTCGGGAGATTCTCTTCTTTCTTTTGAAACCATGATCATTGAGAATGGGAAGATCGTAGAGGTTGGTAAAAAAGAACTTGTTGACTCACAGCCTACGGGTGAAGTAATAGATCTTGAAGGTAAAACCGTACTCCCGGGCATGACGGATGCACACGGTCATGTTATGGGACTTGGATATCAAGAGTTGAATGTGAATTTGGCCGGCATTGAAACTCTGGAAGCTACGCTTGATACTATCAAAGCGTATGCCGATGCAAACCCTGAGTTGGAATGGATACAAGGAAGGGGATGGAATCAAACCCTGTGGGAAGAGAATGAATTCCCTACAGCAGCCGATCTGGATGAAGTAGTAGATGATCGTCCTGTATGGCTGACTCGCGTTGATGGTCACGCCGCCTGGGCCAATACAAAGGCTATGGAACTGGCTGGTATCAGCAGGGAAACATCCGATCCGCAGGGTGGAAAAGTAATTCGTGACCGGGCCGGAAATGCCACTGGTGTTTTTGTAGATGCCGCTGAGTATTATATACAGGAAATTGTTCCTGAACCAACACCTGTAGAAATGGAATTGGCTTTGGAGAAAGCCCTTGAACAAATGGCAAGAATGGGACTTACTTCCGTTCACGATGCAGGCATGGGCGTTGATACCTGGAATTTGTATAAGAAGTTTGCTGATGAAGGCAAGATGAAAACCCGAATTTATGCAATGATCGGCGGAACGGGAACGGCTTTTGATGAACTCTCAGAAAATGGACCGATCAATTCTTATGCAGATGACCTTCTGTCACTTAGAAGTGTGAAGATATCTTCTGACGGTGCTTTAGGAAGCCGTGGTGCTGCTATGAAAGAGCCATACTCTGATGACCCCGGAAATCGTGGATTATTATTTTACGACCAGGAAGAATTGAACGAAATGGTGATGAAATCGGTGGGAGCCGGCTATCAAACTAATATTCATGCCATTGGAGACCGTGCTAATGCTGTGGTGCTAAATGCCTTTGAAATGGCAAAAGAAGAATATGGTGATCAGGGATTACGTCATCGTATTGAGCATGCCCAGATCGTATCGCTGGAAGATATTCCAAGGTTTAAAGAGTTTGACTTAATTGCTTCGATGCAGGCAACCCATGCCACAAGTGATAAGAATATGGCTGAAGATCGTGTTGGTCCCGACAGGATCAAGGGTGGCTATGCCTGGCAAAAATTTTTAGATCAGGGAACGGTGATCGCAAATGGATCTGATTTTCCTGTTGAGCATTCTAACCCATTTTATGGCTTATATTCTTCAGTAACCCGACAAGATCATGAAGGAAATCCTCCGGCTGGATGGTACCCGGAAGAAGCTCTAAGCCGGGAAGAAACATTCAGATCTTTTACCATTGATGCAGCCTATGCTGCTCATCAGGAAGATATTCTTGGAACTTTAGAGGCAGGTAAATGGGCCGACTTTATTGTCGTCGACAGAGATTTCTTTGAAGTACCGGCCATTGAAATCTGGCAAACAGATGTACTTCAAACCTGGGTAGCAGGGGAGAAAGTGTATGAGGAATAACTCCTTGTTTTAAGATCTATTCGAAATTAAAGCCCCGTTCCAAAATGAACGGGGCTTTTTATTTTTCTTTGGATATCTGAATACATATATTACATGTGTAATATATGTAAAAAGGAAGGCATGGGTAATTCACAAAATCCGCTAAGAGGAAGGGGGGCCTCAGATAATCCCGTTAATCGTTTTGAGGGAGATTATATCGACTATGATCTGGATGAAAAAACAGGTGAAAAGCCGGCTCCTAAAACACAGCTTATCAAGGATGCTACCAAGTCAATTATTACGTATAACAAAAGTGAAGACATTGGTTTTAACGCCAGTATCAATCCCTACCGGGGATGTGAACACGGATGCATTTATTGTTACGCCCGTCCTTATCATGAGTACTTAGGATATTCCTCGGGGCTTGATTTTGAATCTAAGATAGTGGTGAAATATAATGCTGCTGAATTGCTCAGGAAAGAATTGAGTTCATCTAGATGGAGTCCTCAGGTGATAGCAATGAGTGGAGTTACTGATATCTATCAGCCTATAGAAAAGGAACTTAAACTTACGCGGGGCTGCCTTGAGGTATTAGCAGAGTTTAGGAATCCGGTTGGTCTCATTACAAAAAATCATCTTATAACACGTGATCTTGATCTCCTTTGTGAGCTAAATGAATACCACTGTGTAAGCGTAACCATCTCCGTTACAACGCTGGATAATGACCTAACGGGAGTAATGGAACCCCGTACATCCCGTCCAAACCGAAGATTAGATACTATTCGAAAATTAGCAGATGCTGGAATTCCGGTTGGGGTAAATGTAGCACCGATCATTCCGGGACTTACGGATCATGAGTGCGTAAAGATATTAGAGAAAGCTTCAGCCGCAGGAGCTACTCATGCCGGTTATACGATCGTACGTTTGCCATATAAGGTAAAAGACTTTTTTGTGGAATGGCTGGAACAACATTATCCGGAACGTAAGAAAAAGGTACTTAGAAAGATCCTGGATATCAGAGATGGGAAATTAAATAACTCTGAATGGGGAACAAGGATGAAAGGAGAGGGAAATTTTGCTAAACAGATATCCGACCTTTTTAAAGTCCATACAAAAAGATTGGGATTAAATGAGCAGAGAAGGGGTCTGACAACAGAAAATTTTGTCCGATCTACAGGGTCGCAGTTAAATTTATTTTAAGACCAATATATTATTATATATAAAAGTGGAACTATTTGATCTCACATTCGTCTTATAATAGTAGCTTTGCCCGGTATCTGAAAAGAGAATAAACAGAAGTAGCTTTCTATACATATGTCTCAATAAACTGATACCGGGTTTTTTTATGCCTATCTGATTCTGAATTCATTCAATCTTCAAAATAGATCTGTATTTCTAATTTGACATTTGAACACCCGAAAACTACAATACAGATGCTAATCTAATAACTCTGAATAGAGGAGGATACGTTATGAATGAAGAAACATTTCTTGAAGCCGCAGAGAATGGTGAGCTTGAAACAATCATTGGGCTACTTAATGATGGCGTGAATGTAGATACGAAAGACAGTCATGACCGAACTGCATTACTGAAAGCTGCGAAGCATGGTCATAAGGAGATCGTAGAGCTTTTGGTAGAACACGGTGCTGATGTAGATCATAGAGATAACAGGGGAACCTCAGCATTATACTGGGCATCTACTAACGGGTACTATGATATTGTTCAGTTTTTGATTGAGCAGAGCAGTGACGTAGATGTACATGACAACAGAGGGTGGTCTGCAAAAGATCAGGCGATAACCCATCATCATGATAATGTGGTTGAATTATTGAATTCAGCAGGAGCTCACTAGCTCTTAAGCATAATTAATTTCATAAAAAAAAGCAGTGATAGATGTCTATCACTGCTTTTTCAGTTTTAAGAGGAGGGAATAAATTAGTTATCTATAGGAATCGATCGTTGTTCGATTTCCTGTATAAGATCAGGAAGTTCCCCATTAAATATTGGATCAAGCCGCTCGAACTGTTCGTCTATTCGGTTCTCAAGATCTACGTAAACTTCATATTGTTGCTGAGTAGGGCGGCCGTCTCCGGTAGCCACAGTGCTAGCTAAAGAAGCTAACTTATTATTCAGCTTAATAGGGAAGTTCAACACATCCTGATATGATTCAGCTTTCGTTTGCATGAGCTCATTTTCCACTTCTTCAAGTACTCTAAGCATTGCATCGGCACGTTCCTGAACTTCAGTATTACCTGAATAATCAGATTTCACATCATTGATCTGTGAACGAACGTCACGAATTCGATTGATGGCCTTGTGCGTAGTATCCAGCTTAGCGATAATAGTTTGATGCAGGTCAAACTGAGCCTGGAAGTCTTCCTGAGTAGTTTCAATGCGTGGATCTTTGGTTAACTCAAAATTTTGAGTCCCAACTACTTCATCTTCTACAAGAAGTTGAACCTGGTAGGTTCCCGGTATAGCTCTGGGGCCGTTAGTATTTCCTGACCAGAGGATCTGACGACCGTCAAGGTTCGCAGCTCCCGGATAACGCATATTCCACTCAAAAGTATTGTTTCCCTCTTTAGATGTAAGTGCATCAGAAGGTACATTGTTTTCTTCTTCAAAGAATTCATCCGATTCTTCGACCGGATCTCCTTCCAATGTTTCCTTGTTAGAGAAAGTTCTGATCTCAGTACCGTCAGACTCCAGAAATCGAAGTTTAACTTCCGTGTCAGGCACGTTGTTAAGGTTATAGTAAACCACTATACCATCTATCGGATTTTCTCCAAAAGTTTCTCCGGGTGAAGGTTCACTATGACTTCCAAACAGGTACGTAGTTTCAGGTTTGAACAGATAGTAATCTGAGTTTTTTACCTCACCACTTAGCTGATGGAGCACTGAAAGATCATCGAGGATCCAAAAAGATCTACCCTGTGTTGCAATTATCAGATCTTTATCTCTGGCATGAACGGTAAGGTCAGTAATTGGGACAGCAGGTAAATTCAACTGAAGAGGCTGCCATTTATCTCCATCATTAAAAGAAACGTAAACACCGGTTTCGGTTCCTGCGTACAGGAGGCCTTCTCTGTTAGGATCTTCTCTGATCACACGTGTGAAATCTCCTTCCGGAATACCATTGGTGATCTTGGTCCAACTTTGTCCATAGTTGTCAGTTTTATACAACATTGGAGAGAAGTCATCAAATTTATATCTGGTGGCTGCGAGGTATGCAGTTCCAGCATTGTGTGGTGAAGGGTCGATGATACTTGCCATGGCTTCGGGCATTCCATCGGGGGTTACTTCATTCCATGTTTCGCCATTATCACGGCTTACATGAATAAGTCCGTCATCAGCACCGGTCCATAAAACACCGGGCTCAACCAAAGATTCTGCGAATGTGAAAACTGTGTTATAGTATTCAACACTGGTGTCATCTTTAGTAAGTGGACCACCGGATTCGCCCTGTTTTGATTTATCATTTCTGGTCAGGTCATCACTGATATTTTCCCAACTCATTCCTTCATCACTAGATCTGTGTACATACTGTGATGTGGCATAGAGAATATCTGAATCGTGAGGAGAGATGTAGATCGGGAAAGTCCACTGAAACCTGTACTTCAGGTCTTCAGCACCGGCACCCATGGGGTTGTCCGGCCATACATCAATACGATCGCTTTGGTCGGTAAAGTCGTTAAACTTGTTGAAATAACCACCATAGCTGCCACCATAAGTTACATTGGGATCGTCAGGGTCAGGGGCAATATATCCACTTTCACCACCGGCTACCGGAGCCCAGTCTCTTTCAGTGATCCCACTACCGGATGTTCTGCTTAAAATACCTACGGTACTGTTATCCTGTTGTGCACCATATATTCTGTATGGAAACTGATTATCAGTAATAACCTGATAGAACTGTGCTGTAGCATATTTGTAATAGGATGACCAACTTTCGCCTCCATTATATGATACCTGCCCGCCGCCATCATCAGCAACAACCATACGGTTTCCATCATTGGGAGATATCCAAAGATCGTGATGATCCCCGTGAGGAGTTCCGATTCGCTCAAAAGTGCTTCCACCATCCGTAGATTTGTGGAACCCAACATTTAGTACATATACTTCATCTTCGTGGTTTGAACCGGCAACAACGTGAGTATAATACCATGCACGCTGACGCAGGTTGCGATCGGCTGTAGTACGTGTCCATGTATCTCCGCCGTCATCAGATTTAAACAATCCGCCATTGTCATTTTCGATTATAGTCCAAATTCGATCTGAATTTACCGGAGAGATCGCAACTCCGATCTTACCTGACATTCCTTTAGGTAATCCGGGACGTTGGGATATGTTTTCCCAGTTTTCTCCGCCATCGGTACTCTTATAAAGGCCACTTCCTTCACCGCCACTAGACATTTCCCATGGATTTCTATAAGCTTCCCAAAGGGAGGCATACAAAATACGAGGGTTGTTTGGATCTATCTCAATATCAACGGCGCCAGTTTTTTCATTATGATAAAGTACGCGTTCCCAGTTCTCACCACCGTCAGTGGTTTTGAAAACTCCTCGCTCAGAATTTCCTTCATTACCAAAAGCATGGCCTAATACAGCAACCCATGCTACATCTTCATCATTAGGATGAACTACAATTTCACCGATAAAATGAGAATCACCGAGTCCAATATGGTCCCATGTTTTTCCACCATCTTCAGAACGGTACATTCCATCTCCGGCAGATATATTACCTCTAATACAAGTTTCACCCATACCGGCGTAAATAACGTTTGCATTAGAAGGAGCAACTGAAACAGCTCCAACCGAACCGGTTTTAAAGTATCCGTCTGATACATTATACCAGTTAATTCCACCATCGGTGGTTTTATAAACACCACCACCGGTAAATCCGGTATAGTACGTGTGTGGTTGATCGGCATGACCTGCAACGGCAACAGAACGTCCGCCTCGGAATGGTCCGATATTTCGATATTGTAATTCCTGAAAGTGTGTTTCTTCGTAATCAGGATTTGCTATTTCTTCGCCATGTCCGAATATCTGTGCTTGTGCAATGGTAGTAGTAGCCCCAAAGACAAACAAAGATGCTGCAAACAGTAGAAACAAAGAATAGAATGTTGATTTCTTGTAACTGTGAAGCATAAAACTATGATTTTATTAAGTATTTAGTTTAGAAGAGCTAACTGAATGTATTAAAAATAAAATGGATTCCGCGTAAAAAAATGTGAACGGAAATTCAGAACTCTTGTGTAAAAAATAAGCACTCCGGAAATTAGTCCCGGAGTGCTAAAAGATCAGTTCAATAAATGAGGCCTATTCATAGGCATCATTTTGATCCAAGTTTTCACTATTTGCATCCATTTCTCTGGACGGAATAGGGAACACTTGTCGGCCTGCCTCAGTAAGAGAAACGGGGTCTCCATTCAACCTATCAATGTTCGTTAGGATATTTAAGGCATTACCAGTTCTTACTAGGTTATACCAGCGATGTCCTTCCTGAATGAATTCAATTCCGCGCTCGTGCTCGATAGCGTCAAGAATTTGATCAGCGGTTGCTACACCTGCTCCGGTTGTATCCACAAGTCCTGCACGGTTTCTGACTTCATTGAGGTCAGCAAGTGCACCTGCAAAATCTGTGGGGGTTTTACGGGTACGAGCTTCAGCTCTGTTCAGGTACATTTCTGCAAGCCTGAGAACCTGAATGTTATCATCACCACCGGCTTTTGCATATTTGGTAGAATAGTAAGCTCCTACATTTGCGTCAAAACCGATAAGGTCTCCGCGCTCATCATTTGGACGAGAGTTTACCATATCAACATAATCTTCATGCAGTGCTATATCACCACGACCGCCACCACTTGAAGGGAAATACCAGAAACGGATGTCATTACCGTCGGTGGTATTATAGGTAAGTTCAAAAATAGCTTCGATTGTGTTTTCGTTAGCGAAGATATCCGCAAAGTTTTCAACCAAATCGAACGCATAGTCGTCTATAACTTCTGTGGCATAACCTTCAGCGCCCTCAAAATCTTCGGTATAAAGATCCAATCTTGAGAGTAATGCTTTAGCTGATGCATCAGAAGCTCGGTTTGGAGAAGAAAAGCCCGCTGTTGCCAACAGAGTTTCAGCCTGTTCAAGGTCATTACGCACTTGTTGGTACGAATCTGCAATGGAAGCTTGAGAAGGGAAACTGTTCTCATCAATTTGACGAGAGGGCGCAGTTACGATTGGTATACCTTGCTCACCATAACCGCCATCAGTTCCACCAAAGGTACGCGTAAGATCAAAAAAGGCGAGAGCCCGTATAAAGTAGGCTTCCCCAAGTATTTGATCTTTAGTGGCCTGAGGTATTTCCTCGATGTTTGGGACATCGGCGATGATATTATTCGCGTGGTTTACAGTGGAATACATTTGTTCCCACAAATTACGGACCTCTAAATTACCGGCTGAGGTTACATAAGTATCCATTTCCCGGTAAAAATCCCAGGTTCCAATACTTTGGGAAATATCCGAAGACACATCACCTGAAATCTGCAGGTTACTCCCATAATAATTGGTTGATTGTACTTGACTATAGAGTCCATTAAGTGCTGCTTGAGCACTTTTTAAGTCCCTGATAGCAATTTCGTCAGATATTGCTGTTTGCGGTTGTTGATCTAACACATCACAACCTACCGCTGCCACCAATATAATAAGTAGATAATTTTTAAAGTTTTTCATGATCAATAATATTTTCAATTAAAATGAGATGTTTATACCGCCAATGATAGACCGTGCCTGTGGCATGGTATAAAACTCAATACCGCGGGTTAACGCTGTAGCAGCAGTCGCTGTAACTTCAGGATCTAACCCACTGTAGTTAGTGAAAGTCAGTAGATTTTGTCCGGTTACATATATGCGGGCACTTGAGATTCCTACTCCAATTTTGTTAAGAATCTCAACAGGAACAGAATAACCTAAAGTGGCATTCTTGAGCCTCATGTAAGATCCATCTTCAACAAAACGTGAAGGCCGTAAGTTACCGGCATAGTTTGAACTGGTCATTTGGGGAACCATAGTTTGATCTCCCGGTTGCTGCCATCGGTCCAATTGTGAACTTAGATACCCGGTATTACGTGTTCCACCATGCTCTTGGAAAAATCTATTCCAGTTAAGCTGATCGTTTCCGTAACTGTACTGGAAAAAGATGGAGAAATCGAATGCTTTGTAGTTCACCTTATTGGTGATTCCTCCAAAGAAATCGGGATTAGCATTTCCAACGATCTTTCGGTCCACGTTTGGGTTGAATGTTCCGTTTCCGTCAACATCAGTGAAGATTGGTTCACCGGTATCAGGATCTACTCCTGTCTGCTCGTGGAAGTAGAAGGAATACATTGGAATTCCTTCTTCGTAGCGGTAGATATCCCGGTTATAAACATTGAATGGGGCAGCAAGCTTAACAATCTTGTTGCGGTTACCTGCAATATTGAACATCAGGTTCCAGTTCATATCCGTGTTTTGAATGATATCTGCGGCAATCCCAAATTCCATCCCTTTATTTTCTACCTCACCAAAGTTCTGCACAAGCTCGCTGAAGCCTGTAGACATTGGTACGGGTACAGCAAGCAACAGATCTTCTGTTTTCTTGTCGTAGTAGTCATACACAATGTTTAGACGGTCATCGAATAAACCGATATCAATACCGATATCAAGTTGCTTAGTTGTTTCCCATTTAAGGTCAGGGTTGGCAAGCTGATTAGGGCTTGTTCCGGGACTGTCTCCATAACTTTCCCCTCCCCAAAGTCCGCGAGCCTGAAAGTTACCAATACCACTTTGATTACCGGTAATACCGTAACTTGCACGCAGCTTCAATTCAGAAACCTGATCTACAGTGAAGAAATCTTCTTCAGAAACAACCCATCCAAAGGCTGCAGAAGGAAAAGTACCCCACTGATTATTTTCACCGAATCGTGAAGAACCATCTCTACGAACAGTGAAAGTTGCAAGGTACTTGCTATCATATTCATATTTCAATCTTCCAAAGAAAGATGCGATTCCTGAGCTTGTACCAGAAGAAGAAGCTGATTGTACAGCGGCATCCTGAACTCTTCTAAAGTCATTACTCGGAAACTGTTCACCTTCAGCAGTAGTACGTTCAAAATTGGTTTCTTCTACACTGGCACCTGCCAAAGCACTGAAACTGTGGTTAGCTCCAACATCGAACAGGTAACTTAAGGTATTTTCACCGGTCCATGTCCTTACAACAGCTACGGTTGAAAGTGCGCTACCATTTACAGCAGATCCGTTATTTAACAGTGTGTTGTCATATCGGTCTTCTTTGATCTGGTTATAATCTAAACTCCAGCTGGTTCTGAACGTCAAACCGGGCATAAATTCATAATCAGCAAATACGTTACCGATCAGACGATTTACATCCATATTGAAATCTACTTCATTGGCTGCTGCAACGGGGTTTTCAAAAATACTGAACTTAGTATAGTTGCCGTCGCTGTCGTAAACGGGGAGGTTGGTGGGTAGGAAATAAACACCACCAAGAACACCTGTAATATTATCATTGTTACGAGCTCTGTTACGATTCGAAAATGAATAGGTGGTGCTGGTTCCAAAAGTGAGTTTCTCTGAAGCGAGAATATCGAGGTTTAACCGAGCACTATTTCTATTATATGTAGCCGGTTTTACAACTCCATCCTGGCCAAAGGTTGAACCTGAAACCGAATACTTAACTGATTCATTACCACCACTAACGGAAATATCATAGTTTTGAACAATTCCTGTTCTGAAAACCTGGTCTGCCCAGTTAGTATTGGTTGCATTAGCAGGGTTAGCATAAGGTTCAGTTTCTCCATTATTGCTTGCCGACTCATTCATAAGCATTTCAAATTCAGAGCCGCTTACGAGGTCAGGCATATTAACGGGCTCTTCAGCACCCCTGTACATGTTAATAGTTACACGAGGTTCTGTGAATCCGCCACGCTTTGTTGTAATCAAAACAACACCGTTTGCAGCACGAGCTCCATAAATGGAAGTTGCAGAAGCATCTTTCAATATTTCAATGGATTCAATATCTGAAGGAGCAATATCTGCAAGGGCACTGGTAGTTTCGCCACCAAGTCCCAGTCCATAGCTCCCGGTTTGAATGGGAACTCCATCAACTACATATAAAGGATCACTTCCTCCTGAGATTGATGAGGTACCTCGGATCTTTACAAAAATTCCACCACCGGGAGTACCTGAATTGGCACTTACCTGTACACCTGCTGCGCGACCCTGCATAAGCTGGTCGGTACTGGCAGAAGGGGTGTTGGCAATATCTTCAGACGAAATTGAAGAAACAGCACTTGTCAGTGTTTTACGATCTTGTTCACCGTATCCCACTACAACCACATCTTCTAACAACTGTACATCTTCAGCAAGTTGGATATTGATGGTTTCTCGGTTTCCAACTACAACTTCTTGAGTTTGAAAGCTGATCGAGCTGAAAACAAGAACAGCTTCAGTACTTTCAACTGCTATCTCATAGTTTCCGTCAGCATCGGTACTTGTACCATTATTAGTTCCCTTTTCCAAAACGGTTACACCGGGTAAGGGCTCTCCGTCAGAAACTGAAGTTACTGTTCCGTTAATTGACACTTGAGCATATGAAGCGACGGTAATGCCGAACATAAATAAAAAAAGGCATGACAATTGCCATACCTTGCTCAATGCTTTCAATAATTTATTTTTCGAGGTAGATACAGCATAGCCTGTATCCGGTTTGTATCTGTTGATCATATTTGCATTGATTAATTATTGTTGAATAGTTTTAAAAACATAGGAGAGGCTGTACAAAAATGTACTTTTAAACGTTGTAGAGTAATAGTAGATATATCCTTCCTATAACTTTGCCCATAGGCTAATTAATCAAGGCGGGAACTACAAGCTTAATTCTGAAATCTAATTTTAACTTACACAAACGCTAAGATGCTATTATAATGTTACTTATAGGGTATTATAAGGAGGTGTTTTAATTGTAAAAAAATATTAAGCATATGTGCTTTGAAAAAATAAATTAAATCGTGTGCTTAAAGGATGCTGTTATTTACAATAAATAATAAAAATAGCTGGACGCTTGTGAAGATCCGGAAGTTTGTTTGATTTCCAGTCTGAGATATATTGAGAAGTGATCTCTTCAGAGGGAAGTGTTATATCTGTAGCGGTGCAAAGGCGGGTATCAGATGAACAGGTAGAAAGTATATCTCTTAGTAATTCATTATTTCGGTAAGGTGCTTCCATGAAGATCTGAGTACGGTCGTGCCGGCGGGACTCTCCTTCAAGCTGAGAGATCATGGATATGCGCTTGTTTTGATCCATAGGTAAGTAGCCATGAAATGCAAAGCTTTGTCCATTGAATCCTGATGCCATCAACGCTAAAAGAATAGAAGAAGGCCCAACCAAAGGAACGACTTGGATCCCACTTTGATGTGCCATTTTAACCAGTTTTGCACCGGGATCTGCCACGGCCGGAGCTCCGGCTTCTGAAAGAACACCGGCATTTTTTCCTTTTTTCAGGGGTTTAAGGAAAGAGTGAATTTCCTGATCAGGGGTATTTTTGTTTAAGTGATAGAAATCTATTTCGTATTCAGGAATGGTGTCACCAACCCACTGAAGAAATGAAGTAGCGCTGCGAATATTTTCCACCATTAATACATCCAGCTTACGAAGAATGTCTAAAGTGTATTCGGGAATAGTGTTATTTTCTGGTGTATTACCAAGAGTAGTTGGAATAAGATATAAAGTACCCGCCATTAATCGACCATTTCAATTTCAAATTTCTCGTCATTTTCATCAGCCACCTTACGACGGATGTATCTATTTACAAAAAAGCCGGCTATTAAAGTAACTATCAACCCAATGAAAGCCACACCCATATTGAACACGGAAGTACTTTTTTGTATCTGATATGTTGGGTACAAAACGATTTCCTGAAATGCTCCTGGTTTATAACGTATGGGAATATTCGAACTCTCCATTAATTCCTGAGCCATTTGTACCGATAGCGACATTCTTCGCTCTTTTACTTCTCCGTTTACTTCAAACCGGAGATCAATGTATCCATTACTTTGAGCCGCTATTTGCTTGATATCGAAATCAGTAACTTCAGCCAGATAGGTTTCCCCATTTTCGTAGGTATCAATTGCTCCTTTATAAACCATGCCCTGCTGTATTACTAAAAAAAGCAGATAAGCAGGTACGATCCAGTATAGATTTAAAAGTCGGTATTTATTCATCGTTTTTGGCAATTTCATTGATGGTGGTTTCATACAGAGCCGGATCCCATATCAGTCGCTGCTGATAATCTTCCTGCATATGATTAGCCGACATATGAACCCAAAATCCAACCGGAAGCTGATCAAAAAAGACAACCTGTACAGAAGTGTGACCATCATAAATAGAAGTACCGAAATCGATTCCCCCTAAAAGCCCCATTCGGTTGTCATAGATTGCCCCATAATCATCAAAGTTCCGGCCGATCGGTTCTGAACCCATTGGCCACCTCAATTTCTGTTTTATTTGCTGAGAGATCTCTTCCGATATTATTTCATCCGAGACTAAAAGTGCCATCATGTTTGCTAATTCACTGGTAGTAGCCTGAGGGAAATAGGCAAGAGCATCTCGTTCCTGCATAAAGGTGAGGGATAGCCTGTCATCTTCAAATTGAGCTTTAACTTCCCGGTTGAAGTCTGGATCATCTTTAAGCTTTCGGGCAGCTTCGATAGCTTGTTCTGCAAACTTGCTGTAACCAATAGTATCTAAAGTGCTGGTGTCGTTCAGGCTTGGGTTGATCCTCGTATACATTCCACTAAAGGGAAGAGGGAGGGAAGTTTCTGGCATATCCAGTGTGTCTATCAATGCACGGATATTCTGTTCACCCAGTTTAAACCATAAGTAATCAGCGGCAACAAGGTCACTGTTTTCTAGCATAGCTTTTACTATATCATCAAGTGTAGCACTTCTGTCTTCAAATTCCTCGACTAACTTTTGATGATTATTTTGACTTATCTCGGGGAGGGCAAATTCTTCGATCTCTTCAAGAGTCACGGTTTCTTTAGGGTCGATCATTCCCTCGGCAACCTGACGCTCATACTCCATTAATAGGAAGATATTTGAAGTGGCTCCAAGTGCGCGTGGAATATCTTGCTGATAAAAGATCCCGGAGTCAGGTTCATTCACATTATATGAAGTGATAGAAACCCACTCTGGATGTTCTCCGATAAATCGGGAAAGGCTTTTTAAAGAGTAGGTGTTTTCGATGTATTGACTTCCTTCCGCCATTCCGGCTTTATTTTCAAAAAGGGTTTTAAAACCAGAGTAGTTGAGGCCAATAACCATCGCAAAAACAGCCGATGCAACAGTCAGAAAAATGAGTAAAAACTTGAGTGCTCTCTTCAAGAAATGAGATTTTAAACAGGATTATAATTTCATCCCAAAGATACAAAGAAGAAAAGAGCTTATCCTGAGTTTGTAATAGATAATTGTTATTCGTGAATTCGAAATTTATCTGATCCAGGAATGACAATTAACTATGATCAGAAGCCCGAAACAATTCGCATTAACTCAGCACTTGCCCAGGCTCCGTAGGTTCCAAGTGCATATCCCAGAACTGCCAGCAGAACACCAACAGGTGCCAGTGCCGGGTGGAATGCGGATGCAACAATTGGGGCAGATGCGGCGCCGCCGACATTCGCCTGACTTCCAACTGCCACAAAAAAGAAGGGGGCTTTAATTAATTTCCCTACAAGCAAAAGAATAATAACGTGAATAAGGATCCAAACCGCACCAATAACGAAATAACCCGGAGCGTCCAGCATGGAAGCAATGTTCATTTTCATCCCTATAGTCATTACCAGAATATAAAGGAAAAGACTCCCGATCTTGGAAGCTCCGGCACCTTCAAGGTTACGAGCTTTTGTAAAAGATAGAATAAGGCCGCCGGTAGTAGCTACCACAATGATCCAGAAAAACGAAGAATTCAAACTTAGCCGGGATAGATTTGGAGCATTTTCAGTGATCCAGGGTGCTATGGAGTCTCCGGCAAGATGACCAAGGGCTACCAAGCCAAATGCGATAGCCATGATCTTTGTGAAATCAACCAGAGTAGGAACCTTTGCAATTTCAGCCTGATAGTCTGCGATGTTGTGTTTTAGGGTTTCAATTGCAGATGCGTCTGCTTTAAACCATTTGTCTACTTTATCTGATATTCCGGCTCCATACAATAGGAATGCCATCCAAATGTTGGCAACTATAATATCTACCGTAACCATAGCTCCAAAAAGATCCGCACTAGGCTCATAGATCTCTAACATAGCGGTTTGATTTGCACCACCTCCGATCCAGCTTCCTGCTACTGTGGCAAGTCCACGCCACACTTCTTCAGGCCCCGTGCCTCCAATAATTTCCGGGCTAACAGTTCCAACGATCAAAATTGCGATGGGGCCACCCAGCATAATGCTGAACGTTCCGGCAAGGAACATGATCACTGCCTTTGGGCCAAGATTAAGAATACCTTTTAGATCGATACTGAGAGTTAGTAAAACAAGACTCGCAGGGAGCAGATAACGGGAGGCCACATAATAGAGGTTTGAATCCGCCTCAGATATGACACCGAATGTTGTTAAAAGTGAGGGCAGAAAATAGCAAAGCAATAAAGAAGGAATGAACTTATAAAATTTCTTCCACTTGGGATTATCACTGTGAGAGGTGATGAAGATCCCGGCTAAAATTGCCATCAGCAGTCCAAAGGTAACCGCATCGCTGGTGATCAGTGCTGAGTCCATGAAGTTGATTATTTTCAGATTTTGAATTCGTGTGAGAATACAAAATTCTGAGGAATGTGGCAGTGTTGATTTTGATATCAGGAGTTATAAGAATGATTTCTACATCTTACGCTTTTTGATCATTTACAAAAGTATGTGAAAATCATTCTGATAAACTATTTAAATAAGGTATTGGGTGGATTTGTCTTTATTTTTGGATTCACTCATTTCAAAATCAACTATTAAATAAAGAATGATCGTATCTAAATTCGGAGGCACCAGCGTAGGCACATTTGAAGCCATGCAGCGCAGTGCCAACATTGTGGCGGCCGATGAAAACCGCCGGCTCATTGTGATCAGTGCAACTTCCGGAACTACAAACGACCTCGTAGCTCTTTCTGCCTCGAATCTTGACTCCACAATGCGGGAAGAATTGCTCGGTAATATTGAGAAAAGGCACCTTGAAATTATTAGTCAGTGTAAAGAGGAGGCTAAACTTCGTGATAGTTTTTATACTCAGTTCTCAGAACTTCGCGAACATCTTGATTTTGTAGGCCGCGACAAGCGCTGGAAAGACCGGCTTTATTCTTTTGGAGAGCTGATGTCGACCAAGATATTTGTGGAAGTGTTGAAAGAAAATGGTATTGATGCTGAGTGGCTGGATGCCCGTGAAGTGATGAAAACTGATTCCACTTTTGGGAATGCAGAGCCCATTTGGGAATCAATTCAGAAGAAAGCCACTAAGCATATTCAAGCAGAGAAAGTCTATTTGACACAAGGATTTATTGGGTCAGATGTGTTTGGAAATACAACAACATTGGGAAGGGGTGGGAGTGATTTTTCAGCATCGCTATTTGCAGAAGCCGTTGGAGCGGATACCCTGGAGATATGGACTGATGTTGCAGGAGTATATACTACAGATCCCCGTATTGTGCCCGATGCCTTTCCCATTCACGAGATCTCATTTGATGAGGCGGCGGAGCTTTCTGTTTTTGGAGGAAAAGTTCTTCATCCTGCTACGTTAAAACCTGCCATTCGTGGCGGAGTAAATGTGCGGGTGGCTTCAAGCTCTGACCCGGATAACCCGGGAACGTATATCGTTAAAGAAGCAGAGAAAAAGCCACCAATTAGAGCCATTTCTCTAAGAAAAGATCAAACCTTGCTTACTGTTAATAGTCTGGAGATGCTTCATCAACATGGATTTTTGGCTCACCTTTTTAAAGTTTTGGCTGAACATAAGATCTCGGTTGATCTGGTTAGTACTAGTGAAGTTAGCGTAGCTTTGACGCTGGACACCGCTGTTAACGCAGCCAATAAAGTGGAACTGACGGACAGAGTGCTGGAAGAATTAGGCCGCTTTGCAGAAGTGGTGGTTGAGGAAGATCTTGCACTTATAGCCCTGATCGGAAATAATATGCAGAAGACATCCGGGCTTGGCGGACCATTATTTACCGCTTTGGAAAAATACAACGTACGTTTGATCTGTCATGGTGCAAGTCCAAATAATTTATGCTTGCTGGTAGATCACGATCAGGCCGAAGAGATCGTGCAGATGTTACACAAGAAATTTATTACCGAATAGACCAAGGAGAATATGAAGATTGCAGTAATAGGAACGGGGAAGACAGGTGGGAGAGTAGTCGAGCTTTTGGGAGATGAGCTTTCAGAAGCCTTTGATGCCGGAAATCCACCAACAGTCGAGAAATTAAAAGAAGCCGATGCCGTGATAATTTTCGTGCCCGGTGATGCCGTCTCGGATGTTATTGATGATGTGATCGAAGCCGGAATTCCTGCAGCCTGGGGAAGCACAGGTTACGACTGGCCAGAGGACCTTGAAAAAAGAGTGAAAGCTAAAAAGACTAATTGGGTGTTGGCCTCTAACTTCAGCTTAGGGATGAACATCATCCGAAAAAGTATTGAAGCTATTTCTGCAGGATCAGCTATTCTGAAGGATCCGGAATTTCAAATTCACGAAGTACATCACATTCACAAAAAAGATGCCCCTAGTGGAACAGCACTTTCCTGGAAAGAGTGGCTGGATAAAGAAGCTGAAGTTACCTCTGCCCGCGAAGGAGATGTGAAAGGTATTCATGAATTGACAATGAAAACAGGAACGGAAGAAATAACCCTTAGACACAAAGCATTGGACCGGGCACTATTTGCTGAAGGTGCTATATGGGCAGCGAAACAGCTGGTTAACAATTCGAAGATGGAAGCAGGAATTCGTACCTTTGGACAGTTATTTGATCAAGTAATGGAGGAACAAAAATAATGGAACAATTTCCACTTTGGACAGCAATAGTAACCCCGATGAATACAGACGGGAGTGTGGATTACGACAGTTTTAAGACGCTCCTTAGAAAACAAGAAGAAGCCGGTAACGGTGTTTTGGTATTGGGAAGTACCGGAGAGGGACTGAATTTAAATGAAGAAGAAAAACGCGAAATTGTTGAGTTCACCAAGGGCTTAGATCTCGTAGTACCTATGATGGTTGGAGTTGGGGGATTCGATCTTCCTGCACAAGCTGACTTCATTCATTTTTGTAATGAGATCAAACCTGAAGCTTTACTTTTGGTGACTCCATTATATGCTAAACCCGGCGCAGAAGGACAGTTTGAATGGTTCAGCGAGCTGATGGGGGAGACTGAAATTCCATGTATGTTGTATAATGTACCATCCAGAACGGGAGTGAAAATGCATCCTTCCGTTCCGGCGCGATTGAGTAAAGAATTTGATCACTTGATGGGAGTGAAAGAAGCCAGCGGAAGCGTGCCAGAATTCAAAGCTTTCAGAAAAGAAGCTCCTGAAGTAAAATTTTACAGTGGTGATGATGGCCTGACTCCGGCTTTTACCAAAGAGGGCGCAGTCGGATTGGTTTCCGTAGCCTCCAATGTATGGCCAAAAGCAACTCACAAATACACCGAAATGTGTATAGAAGGGAATACAGATAATTTGTTCCCACTCTGGAAAAATGCAACGGATGCTTTGTTCAAAGCCCCAAATCCGGTTCCTGCTAAAGTGCTTCTGAGTCGAAAAGACTGGATCACAAGTGATACGGTACGTCTACCTCTTTCACTTGGAGACATTACCCCGGAAGTTGAAGAGGAACTTCTCAAAGCTGATAAAGATATCAGCAGCTGGCTTGCAAAACAGTAACTATTACTAATAATCATACTGAGCATAAGCGAAGAATCTTCACGAATTATGAATGTGCAGATTCTTCGGAAGTATCCTCAGAATGACACTATTAATAAATTGAATAATCAAAAACACAGAATGAATTACGAAGAAGTTTTAGATCAATTAGAAGAAGGAACACTCAGGGCCGCCAATAAGACTGAAAAGGGCTGGGAAGCAAATGTAGAAGTTAAAGAAGCGATCTTGGCTTCCTTCAAAGATGGTGAAAACACATCCTATGAAGGCATCTACGAAGGATTTGTGGACAAGCATAATCTCCCTCCAAGGTTTTTTGCTCCCGAAGATGGAGTTCGTTTAGTGCCAGGCGGTTCTTCGGTTCGGAGAGGAGCCTATGTATCTGAAGGAGTCATCATCATGCCCCCGGCTTATATCAATGTTGGAGCTTATGTGGATGAAGGTTCTATGGTTGACAGTCACGCGTTGGTTGGATCGTGTGCTCAGATCGGGAAAAACGTACACCTTTCAGCCGGAGTTCAGATCGGTGGGGTATTAGAGCCGGTTGGAATGAATCCGGTGATCATCGAAGACGATTGTTTTATCGGTGCCGGCGCGGTGATAGTAGAAGGAATTTTAGTGAAAAAAGGGGCCGTAATTGCTCCCGGTGTTACACTCTCTAAAGCAGTACCTGTTTATGATATCGTAAATGAGAAGATGCTGGATCGTGGAGCTGACATCCCTGAAAATGCAGTAGTGATTCCGGGAACCCGACCTGTTAATAATGACTGGGCTAAAGAAAAAGGATTAAGCATGGCTTGCCCAATAATTGTGAAGTACAGAGATGAAGGAAGTAATGCTTCTCTCGAGTTAGAAAATGCGCTTAGGTAAAAAGTGTTACGGTGCGAAGGTGTATCCGAAAGCACGGTAACACCTTAAAACTTAAACACAGGACGTTACTAAACCGCCAACGCCTTGTTAGCCACGGCAAGCCCTTTTACAAACGCTTGTATCACAGCTTCCAACGTATCAGGGGAGGCTCCTTTTGAAGTGAACTTATGACCTTCTTTTTCCATGGTAAGTGTCACTACAACAAGGGAATCTATATCAGGACTTAGGATCTCAACTTCGTGGTTTATCACATTGAGTGGCAGGAATGAATCGGTTTCAGCTTTAATAGCCGTGAGTATCGCATCAATTGGGCCAACGCCTTGATCGAGAGATATAACTTCTTCTCCACCGTTAATTCTTAATTTAACTGCGGCGCTAACCAATCCGTGTTTACGCATGGTGATCTTATAATCAACCACTTCAACGGGATAATCCAGATCAGCGTCCTCATTATAAACGAGTGAGCGAAGCGCACGAATTTCTTCTTCCTTCAGGGTTTTACCTTTCCGGTTGATGTTATGGACATACTCATCGTAAAGTTTAGTATGACCTTCATCCATACTCACATTTTCAAACCCATTATTTCTGGTTTGCCCCCAGCTATTCTTTTGCATATCCACAAAACCGGATTCAATATATTGCTGAATTCTGTCCAGGTTCGGTGGGAGCACAGGTGAAGAAAGAGAATATTTGGCCACAATGTGTGAACTCTTTAAACCCGTTCCTGTAAGTACAAAAAGGCATTTTTTACCTTTAAAAGTGTCCAAATTGTTTTTAAATGTGGCTAATGGAATTGCGCAGGCGGGTTCAGTGAAATAACCTTCTTCCACCGTCATTTCTTTCATGGAATCCAGTAGTTCATTTTCTGTAGCGGTGAAAGCAAGTCCATCGGTTTCTTCA
>Ga0136557_1000806_pt1 | contig 22472 bp, 23 predicted proteins | sample AntRauTorckE6832_FD_104796 | JGI IMG/M metagenome (GOLD analysis project Ga0136557, IMG submission 104796) | Saline lake microbial communities from Rauer Islands, Antarctica - Metagenome Torckler E6 #832 | ecosystem: Environmental > Aquatic > Non-marine Saline and Alkaline > Saline | place...
CACGTAGGCGCGGATTCTTATCAGGGTCAGGATCACCTTGCTTGGCAGCAGAAACAATTTCACGAATAATTTTGGTAAATACTTTACCTTTTACCGCATCCTGACGCGCTTTACGGTGTTTGATATTTGCCCATTTTGAATGGCCTGCCATATGACGTCCTTAAGTATTACGAGTGATGTATTGTACAGCTAAAACATTTATTGGTAAAAATTTTTTATAGCTACAGCAGTTTTATTACCTGATTGCGCTGTTAAGCTCAGGTAAGTGATCTGTCGCTAAGTTAACGATTTGTATGTTGTTAATAGCGCTTTTTTGCTACACTGCTATGTTCTGGCTTTTGACCCGCTGTCGATTATTTTCGTAGTGACGGATAGCAGCCAATAACCACATTACTTTCAATATTATAAACCACTTTCACGTATTTTGACCAATCTTAGCTTACGCATATACGCCTAAGTTGTCCGGTTTTAGATATCCATTGATCCTATGATTTGATTGACTTTATGAAGCAGCCGAATACCGAAGCCGTTACTCATTTGCGTAACCGCATTCATATTATTATTGAAGGTACAGATACTCGTTTGGGTAAGCTGTTTGATATTGTATTGTTGATCGCGATTTTGGCCAGTGTGGCGGTCGTGATGCTCGATAGTGTGCTCTATATGCGCTTGCAGTATGGCACGCTGTTTTTATATGCAGAATGGTTTTTTACTATTTTGTTTACGATTGAGTATATGCTCAGGTTGTTCTCAGCGCCCAATCGCTTTCGTTACGTGTTTAGTTTTTTTGGGATAGTGGATTTATTGTCCGTACTACCGAGCTACTTAAGCTTAATGTTTGTGGGCGTACAGTACTTACTTGTCATTCGTATCTTACGTATTTTGCGTATCTTTCGGGTACTTAAGCTTGAAGCCTATATGCAACAAGCAGGGTTTTTGGCGTCTGCGCTTAGAACCAGTCAGCAAAAAATCACGGTATTTTTCTTATCACTGGTGCTACTGGTCACCATTTTTGGCTCGATTATCTATGTCGTAGAAGGACCAGAAAACGGCTTTACCAGTATTCCGCTATCTATCTACTGGGCAGTTGTTACCATGACGACGGTTGGTTACGGCGACATGTCACCAAAAACACCCTTAGGGCAAGCCATTGCAACCATGGTCATGATTACAGGTTACTCAATCATTGCTGTACCGACAGGGATTTTCACCTCAGAGCTTGCACGTAATATGCGCCCGCAGCTCAATCCTGTCACGTGTCCGAACTGTGGTAAATTTGGTCACGCAGTAGGTGCGGATTTTTGTGACCGCTGTGGACATGCCTTGCATGTATAACCAATACTAAAACTTGTCCTATATATTTATAGCCATTTAACGCTCTAAAAACCTATATATTCATGTACCAGTGGCGACAAATCTATCGTCACTCCTAGATTGACTAGGTTCCAGTATTGTCCTGATATAGTACGATCGAGCATCATCGTAGAGGCTGATGGTTGAAACTGTCCAAAGTATTTCAAAGAAGTGCGCATTTGGGCGATGGCTTCATGATGGGTTTGACTGCTTGCAAAATCAAAATCACCGTCTTGATAGGGTTTGATAGATAAGGGTTTCAGCCCAATCTCTAACCATTTTCCATAAAACTCGCCCGGTACGATTTTATCGTCTTCACGGCGTATATCCAGAGCAACCAAATCTTGCTCAAGCGCAGTGACATCACCTTTTAAGGCATGCTTGGCAAATCGGCGAAATAATTGAACTTCGCTGTCGCTATAGCTACGAATCCCGCCAAAATCATAGGCAACCACACTGCCATCAGCACGGAACGCAAAGTTGCCCGGATGAGGGTCGCAGTGCATTCGATATAACCCAAACAGCTGCCCTGCGGTAAAATGAAACAAGCGCACTGCGATTTTTTGCTTAATATCATTATCCCACGTTGCTGCCACTGTTAAGGTTTCGCCGCTCTCTTCTGTCAAGGTCAAGATTCTTTTAGAAGAGTGACTGCTAATCACTTTTGGGATAATGAGACCCGTATCTTCGACATGAAAAGCGCCGAATACCCGCAGATTATGCGCCTCTTTAATATAATCAAGCTCATCATGTAAGCTTTGGCGAATTTCGTGAAATAACTGCTCTTGCAATTGCTTACTCATATTGAGCACGCCAGCGATTTTTAATGCCATACGGACTTGTTTTAGGTCGCTATCACAATTTTTGTCGACATCAGGGTACTGCACCTTAACCACAACCCTTTGTCCAGATGGCAAAATTGCGCGATGTACCTGTCCGATGGAAGCTGCAGCAAAAGGCATTTCTTCGAATTCAGTAAATAATTCATGAATAGGCGCTTTCAGCTCACGTTCAACTTGTACGCGTATCTGCGCATAGGGCATCGCCGGTGCATCTTTTTGCAGTTTCTCTAATGCGGTTGCAACTTCAGGTGGGAACACATCTTTATACTGCGAGGCAATTTGACCTACCTTCATGACCGCACCTTTCATCTCACCTAAAGTTTCAGCGATTTGAATACCGACATCTTGCATCAATTCTGAGCGCGCTTGTAGGCGTTTTTCTTCGTCACTTGAGAGATGCTTTAGGGAGTTTTTAGCTGCTTTTCCAGCAATACTTGCTGTCATACCAGCAAGTTTCATAAAGCGCGTTCCGGACGATTTTGCCATGCCTATCACCATATAGTGGGGTATTTAGTGGGTTATTATCTAACCCCTAATATTATTATTTTAATCGAATGAATGCTGTTTAACTACTGTGCTAAAAGTATCGCAATAACGGTTTGTGTAGTACTTGTCGCAGTAATTTTTGTCATGTGTTCGGCAGTATTATTTAGATAAAAACCTTAACGCCATTAAACTACTTATTCAGTGTTATTGCATAAGTATGGGTCAGCCAATAATCCAATGCCATATCATAGCCCAAATGCCCCAAACCACAAATCACGCCAACCGCTACATCACATAAATAAGAATGCTCGCGAAACGACTCGCGTGCGTGGACGTTAGATAAATGTACTTCTATAAATGGCTTTTGGGTAGCAAGTAGCGCATCGCGTATCGCAACAGACGTATGAGTAAAAGCAGCAGGATTGATGATTATGGCATCGATCTGTGCGCTTGGCTCTGCCAATAGACCGTAATACTGAATATCATCGACCAGTTTGCCTTCGTGATTCGACTGACTACAAATTAGCTCAATACCATATGCCGCGGCGCGCTTGATTAAAGCACTCTCAATATCAGCAAGCGTCATATGACCATAAATATCAGGCTCACGTTTGCCGAGTAGATTTAGATTGACACCATTAATCAATAATAGCTTATGAGTAAGGGTTTTATTGGCTTTTTTATGGGAAGCAGTGCTGGTCGTTGCTGATTGAGATGAGGCGGTCATAATGGTCTCTATGAGTAGCAATGAATATGTCTAGATAAATTATTGGTGAGTATAAGCGTACTACAATAACAGGTGTTAGGAAACATAGCGCTCTCTATCCTTTTATATTAACAGCTTGCAAGCTAACTTATAAAAAATAATTCTAAAAAATAGATCGAGGTATAAAAATCATCTTAAAAGTCTTTGTGTTGCTAAAAACCCGTGTTATGATATTTTTTACACAATAAACATTACATGTTTGTTGCTATCTCTAGTTTTAGTTTCTATCAAAGACTAGAGTCAGTAAAATGACTAAATACTAAAAGTAAGTATAAGGCTTTCATATTTCGCTAATACTGTATTAGATAGTCACTTTTACGTTTTGATTTCATCATCTTGGTACCCGTTTATATGCAATGATGCAAAGGAATTTGGGACTAAGTAAACTTTTTAGGAAGTAATATTATGTCAGCTCGCGAGCAAGGTATCGTTAAGTGGTTTAATGACTCAAAAGGCTTTGGTTTCATTCAACGTGATAGCGGAGAAGATATTTTTGTGCATTTCCGCGCGATCCAAGGTGATGGTTATCGCTCTCTAAAAGACGGCGAAAAAGTTGAGTTCAGTGTGGTAGAAGGTGATAAAGGCCTACAAGCTGAAGAAGTCAGAAAAGTAGAAGAGTAATCGTAACAGTCATTCGTGCAGTTTAGCTATAATGTCTGTACAAACTACTGATATACTACTGAGTCAAGCTCGTCCTGTCTTACTTATGTTGATTTTAACGCAGCATATTTGGTAAGCATCGACATGGGGCTTGGCTTTTTTATGCTTATCAGTTTTATAGGGCTTGCCTGTTGGCTAATGGTTGATATAAATCGTTAAGCCTTATAGCCTCTCATTTATTTATGATACACAAGCGATTTATATAAAAGGATATTTTTTTGAGTAACTTTACGACGTTTACGGATTTGCCACTTTCAGCAGCGACCTTGCGTGCAGTAAGTGACTTAGGTTTTACTGAATTGACGCCGATTCAAGCAAAAATACTGCCGCATACGCTGGCAAACCAAGATGCGATCGGACAGGCGCAGACGGGTACGGGCAAGACGGCTACATTTTTATTGACGATTATGGAGGCGTTACTTAAGCGTCCATTTGCTGCTGATGAAGAACGTCATTTAGGTGAGCCACGTGCCGTCGTTATGGCACCAACCCGTGAGCTTGCTCAGCAAATATTCGATGACTGTATCGCTTTGACCAAATATACTTCTTTGCATAGCGTCTGTATTATGGGTGGTACCAATTATGAAACCCAGCAGCATGAGCTTGAGCGTCAATACGTCGATGTCTTGATTGCCACACCTGGTCGTTTGATTGATTTAATGCACAAAGGTATGGTTTATCTTGATCGCGTAGAAGTATTAGTATTAGATGAAGCAGACCGCATGCTCGATATGGGGTTTATACCCGATATCAAACGCTTAGTCGGTCGCATGCCGCCTAATACCGACCGTCAAAGTTTATTGTTTTCTGCTACCTTTAACCAAGATGTGATGGGTTTGGCTTATCGCTGGTTACATGAGCCAGAGTTTGTTGAGATTGAGCCTGAGCATAAAACCAGTGAGCTGGTAGATCAACATTTTTATCTCTTAACTGAAGATCAGAAGCTAGAAGCGGTTGAGCGTATTATCACGGATAGTACGGTAGAGAAGGTGATCATTTTTGCCAATCGTAAAGACCAAGTAAAGCGCCTGTATCATAAGCTGCGTCAGGGACATAAAATTGTCATGTTATCAGGCGATGTCATTCAGCAAAAACGCGAAAAATATTTACAGCGCTTTAAAGATGGTCATGCTTCTGTTTTGGTCGCGACTGATGTAGCAGGGCGCGGTATTCATGTTGATGATGTCAGTCATGTGATTAATTATACCTTGCCAGACCAGCCAGATGACTATGTACATCGTATTGGTCGTACTGGGCGCGCTGGGCAAACCGGTATTAGTATTAGCTTTGTCAGCGAAGATGATGCCTTTAATATACCGGCATTAGAGAAGCATTTGGATACGAAGTTTAAGCTTGAGCAGTGGCAGCCTTAATAAGACTTTTTAATTAAGCTCTAAAGTCTTTAAACAGTAAAAAGCCCTTGATAAATTATTAAGGGCTTTTTTTATGCACATAACATTAAGCAATTATCATTGATTAGTAATGCTATTCCATCGTCTCCGAGTCATTATTCATATTGTGCATACTATGGTCCATCTGGCTCATATCGTGGTGAGTCGTATTATCCGTATCAGTCATCATCATAGTATCACCATGCGCCATGCCCATGCTATGACCGCCGCCATGGTCACCATGCATACTGGACATGGCGATAGGAACGAAGACCACAGCCAAACCTGATAATACCATCACAGCACCATTAAGCTGTCTTAGGCGGAAACGTCCAATCTTATCCCGTAACCAACCAACGGTCTCATGAGTAGCGACTAACATCGGTAAGGTTCCTAAGCCAAAGACGAACATCAAGGCAGCACCGCTGAGAGGATTGTGCGCGACCACAGCGATAAGTAGGGCGCCATAGACTAAGCCACAAGGTAAGAATCCCCATAGAAGGCCGGCAGACAATGCTCGCGGGAAAGTATTGAGTGGAAATACTTTTTGACGAATAGGGCTTAGGTATTGCCAAAATCGCATACCAAAACGCTCAAGTCTCTTTAAAAATGGTGCACCAAGCATGGTCATGCCGACGAACACCAATACCAAACCAAGCAAAATACGTGGTGCACTATTGCCTTGCATCAACGGTTGTAATACGGCAGTACCTAACAGTCCTGCGATCAAACCCAAAAATGCGTAGCTGGTTAAGCGACCGAAATGATAGGTCGCCACCAATGCACGGCGCTTGGCGGGGCTGACATCCTTCATCGACAGACCAAAGGCAGTTACTAAGCCGCCACACATACCTAAGCAATGCGGTGAACCAAAAAAACCCATTAATAATGCCGCAACGAGTAAAGCTGTGGTCATGGGAAGGTACTCCTAAAAATGGTAAAAGGCGTACCGACTTACCACTGTCTTATGCAGATAGAATAAGTGGATAACGCATTAGTAAGATAGCCCAAGGCTATATTTTTGAGTTCTTGTCTGTATCAGAGAGAGGAGGGGCGACAATATGCGCATTATTTAGCTTATTAGATTCTGTTTCAATCGAAGTAGTATCGCTCACTTCTTTTACTTCTTGAATAGGTGTTACATTTTCTTGAGCTTGTATGACTTGTCGACGTTCTTGACGATCATCTAAAATAATGCGCTGGGAGGCGTTATCCAAATCCTCGAATTGATTGGATTTGACCGCATAACGTACTGCCCAAATCGCGACCACAAACAGCATGAGACTTAATGGAATTAGTAAAAATATACTGAGCATGGCACATCTCTTTAATCGCAGTTTCTTTTACTATTATACACCTGTTGCCAGTCAGATGGTTGACCTGTAAGGATAAAGGGAAAAAGGTAGGTTATTATGAGGGTATGTTTCTAAAATTGAGGTATAGACTCTAGTCGTCAGCAGTTTTGGCAACTTTACCTCTTGGAGTCAACAGCTGCTGCGACGTCACTTCTTTAGCTTGGCGACAATTTGCTTGAGGTCGTATCACATCGCGTAGATAGGCGGCAACCTCATAAACCGCCCGCCTAGAATGGCTTAAGTTTTGTGCTGGCTCCATCCAGTCACGTATGACGGGTAAGGGGGCATTAATCGCCGTGCTATTGATACCGTTTAAGGCAAACTGTCTGCGAGCACGTGCCATATGGTAGCTGTCGGTGATGAGATAAACATGATGCAGAGGGATACGTTTTGCCGTAAATCGCGCATTCTCACAAGTATTCATACTAGCGTTTTCGCTGATCAAACCATCGATACCATGCTCAATCAGCCATTGACCAAGCCAAGGCGCTTCAGCACCACTGAGTACAATGGGCAAAGGCAGGTCATGGTAAGCTGTAGCGGCAGTACGTGCACGATTAATGCTATAGCGGTTGAGGATAATTTGGTTGTTATTATCATTGGTCAGACCGCCACCCAATACCAAATAAGCAGTAGGAGGAGAGCTCATTGCCGCAGGTGGCATTTTTGGCAGCGGCAGAAGAGCCAATATATAGACCACCGTTTGAGAAAATAGCGGCGTGAATAAACTGATGAGGACTAAAATAACTGTCGTTGCACCTAGCAAAAATGTGGCATTAATAATACGAAACAGCTTAAGCATACGCTCAGCTGAACGTAAATAATGTCGCCATAGGCGATTAGACCATGACTGCTTAGACCACATGCTCATCGTATCCGATGGAACCATCGGCATTTACCCACACCGGCTCGCGCGACAATTGAATGGCAAATTTCTTATAGACAGTATCTATAATATATTTTTGAGCAGCGGCGACATCTTGTTTAGTAGCAATATACGGCGCGTGATTGGTCAATACTAGCGATTGCTGCTGATGAGTAAAAATAGGCTCTATACCGCCGCCCTTTAGACCCGCTTGTTCGATAAGCCAGCCGGCTGCCACTTTAGTCATTGCGTCAGGCATTGGGTAGCCAACGATAGTAGGATAGGAGGATTGCAGCTCGATAAATTGATCTTGAGGGACAATAGGATTTTGAAAAAAGCTGCCGCAATTTGGTAATTGCTTCGGGTCAGGCAGCTTTTGCTGACGAATCTCAATGATGGCATGCATTACATCAGCGGGCGTCGGTTTGGTGCGACCTTGCTGTATCGCATAGCTCTGTGCGACGGTCTGTACATCACCATAGCTTGCCAGCACCTTTGTCGCATCAGTATGCAATCTAAAACCCACACAGCTGATTAGCCACGTATTCGGCTGACGTTTAAACATACTATCACGATAGCCGAAATCGCAGTCGACCGCGGTCAAATCATGCCACGTTTGACTTGGCAGATGGTAAGCACGTACAGACTGTAAGCAGTCCTCTAGCTGAACACCATAAGCGCCAATATTTTGTATGGGAGCGGCGCCAGTCAGACCAGGTATGAGGGCAAGGTTCTCGAGTCCATACCAGCCTTGAGCGACCGTATGTACCACCAAGTCGTGCCAGTTTTCACCAGCCATTACCTCGATATCGACATGAGAGTCTGTTTGTGCTGTCACCTGTATACCACGCATTTGTGGTCGTAAGACAATCGCATTGAGCTTTGCTGGTAGTAGCACATTGCTACCACCGGACAAGACAAATAATGGCTTTCTATGCTGAGTATCTTGCTCATAATACGCCATAAACTCATCAAGTTGCACCTCATCCGTTAAGGTAACTACAGAGTCAGCCATACATGCCAAAGCCATGGTATTGCTATGAGACAAATCAGCTACGTCATCAGATAGAGTATGTGGTGCACTGGGTTTAGAGCATAAAGCTGAAGTCATAACATAGCCTATGGGGCAAGTAAACAAAAAGTCATATGGTATTTATTATAAAGGATGCTAGGTATAAAGGTAGCAAAAATATAGCGCCTTATGATTACTATATCTTCCAGCTTTCAATCCAAGCTTGTGCACTTGATTCGATACGCTCGATTACCTCTTCAAAAGCATCGCCATCACCAGTGTATGGGTCTGGCACATCATCACCGCCGTAAGTGGGATCTTCCTCACTAAATAAAGCCAATTTGGCTAATTTTGTATCGGTATTTGTTATACCATTTTTAATACTCTGCAAGTCTGCTAAATTTTGTGCATCCATCGCCAAGATTAAATCAAAATCGCGAAAGTCATCAGCACTGACTTGGCGCGCGACCAATTTATTGATGTTGTAACCATGAGCTTTGGCGTGACGCTGCGCGCGCTCATCAGGTGCATGCCCAATATGCCAATTCCCAGTGCCTGCCGAATCTACCTTCATCGACAGCCCTGCGATCGCTGCTTGCTGACGAAAAATCTCTTCGGCGGTCGGTGACCGGCAGATATTCCCCAAACAGACCAATAATACAGATGACGGAGTAGATGCTTTGATGGGCATATGATGACCTTTTGTCGCAATAAAAAAACATGCTATCAAAATCAACACTAGAAATGTGATTTATAAGCATGCTATAGAGTGTAAGTTAATGGGTGATAGCGTAACGGTTAATACCTTGAATGGCAAGGGCAGAGAGTAAACAATAGGGTCAGCAGTTCATACATACTCGCTAGCCGTATTATTAATTAAGATGAGGTGCTGTTATTACTGATCTTACCAACAGAGCTAATCTTGATTGCTCTTAAAGCGATGTAAATCACGGCGCTCTTTTTTATTGGGTTTGTTGTCTGGACGGGCAAGGTTAGCAAGTTTACGCTGCTCGGCATAATAGTCACGGCGAGCGATGCTTTCTTCGGTTTCTGAATACAATACTTCAGCTGCTGTTGCGTTACCGCGTTGCGCCGTTAGTGCTTCAACAACGACTGTCTTTTCAGTCATGGCAGTGGCTGATCCTTGACGAATCTGCAATTCATCGCCAACGGTAATCTCTTTACTGGTCTTTGCGCGGCTACCTGCGTAATGTACGCGCCCGCTTTCGATGGCTTCTTTGGCAAGAGTGCGAGTGCGGTAAAAGCGTGCAGCCCATAACCATTTATCAAGACGCATACGAACAGCATCAGGATTGCTATGACTGGGCTGATTGTGGTTTTTATTATGTTTACTCATCAAAACCTCATAGATATCAATAACGTAAGATTATAATGGTGGTATTTTTAATAATTAAAAGAGCAGTAAGCGATTAACATCGTTTTTGTCATTGAAGTTATTGACACCATTGTTTTTCACAAGGTATGCCATCATTATTGCCATCCATTTTCGTATCAGGGCAATGTTGTATAAAGTAAGTGGCTTCTGCGCAGGATGTCATTTGGGAGCAATGTTTTCTACTATCACATGAAAAGCTGGCTGCTACTGGTTGTAAATTTACTTCTGAATTTAAAGTTGGGCTTATTGATACTACAGCTTTTGGATCTGAATCAACATACGTTGGCGGTATGTCATTAAAGTCAATAGAGGTGAGAGCAGAGTTAGTAGAATCATCAGCTATATTGTCTGTCGCAATAGCAGTCGTGGAATCGCTCATAGAATCATTGGGTTGAAGGATTTTGTAGCCTACAAGTACCACAGTAAGCAAAACTAACGCCATTACTATCTTTTTCATAGAGGTTTATCACCTATTAATAAAAGTCGCAAGCGTACAATAACTCTAAATTAACCAGCATTGCAACTTAACAAAGACCAATGGCAATTCCTTAATTAAAAAACTGCCATGGTAGATGATAGTTTGCCTCTATACTTGCTATTTCAAAAACAACTGATAACCAACATTATCATTAAGCATGTTGCAGTCGTAACCGATATCGAGCAGCGCATCTTGTAGCTGGCGAGAGTTACCCTCAGAGGCTTGTAAACCGACCAATACTCGACCTTCAGCAGCGCCATGATTGCGATAATGAAACAAGGTAATATTAAAATCGTCACCCAATTTTTCTAAAAAGGTCAATAAAGCACCTGGACGTTCTGGGAAAGTGACTTGTAATAACTGCTCATTTTCAACATGCGCATGGCCACCAATCAGATGACGGATATGGGATTTGGCGACATCGTCATCGGTCAAGTCGTGTGCTGTATAGCCATCAGCTACCAATTGCGTACGGATGATTTGACGCTCTTTGTCACCTTCTTTTAATGCAATCCCAACGAATATCGCCGCAGGTTCCATAGAATCAGGTGATTTCTTACTATCAGCACGGTAATTAAACTCAGTAATATTACGACCGTGTAGGCTACGACAGAAATTTAAGAAAGCGCCAGTCTGCTCAGGGATCGTTACGCCAAAGATGGCTTCTTTTTTCTCACCAATCTCAGTACGCTCAGCGATGTAGCGCAAGCGATCAAAATTCATATTAGCACCGCAAATGATGGCGACGCAGTTTTTGCCTTGTAGGTTATGAGCCTCGATGTATTTTTTCATACCAGCAACTGGCAGCGCGCCAGCAGGCTCAACGATACTACGGTTCTCTTCAAAGATATCTTTGACAGCAGCGCAAACTTCATCATTGGTACAAGTAACGACTTCAGGATCGACGACAGGACCGGACTTATCGCTCTTCTGCATACGAACAATATCAAACGGTAATTCTCCGATTTGGGCAACTGCCACACCATCGACGAACAGTCCCACTTGTTCAAGTTTGACTCGCTCATTAGCTTCAAGCGCCGCTTTTAGTGACGCTGATTGGTCGGCTTCTACAGCGATGACTTTGACATGCGGGGCAACTTCGCCCAAAAACGCAGCGACGCCAGAAATCAGACCACCACCACCAACTGCTACAAAAACGTAATCCATATTGCGCCATTGCTGGGTGAGCTCAAGCCCGATGGTGCCTTGTCCGGCAATCACCAGCTCATCATCATATGGTGGGATAAAAGTCAGACCTTCACGCTCAGCGCGATCAATGGCATAACGGTTGGCTTCATCAAAGCTATCACCGTACAAGTCGACATTGCCGCCAAGCGCTCTGACGGCATCTACTTTGATATCAGGAGTAGTGGTTGGCATAACGATAATGTTATTAAGAGCAAGTTTACGAGCAGAATAGGCAACCCCTTGGGCATGGTTGCCCGCCGATGCGCAAATCACGCCACGTGCTTTTTGCTCATCATTTAATTGGCTAATGCGATTATAAGCGCCGCGCAGTTTAAAGGACTTTACCGGTTGCAGGTCTTCACGTTTAAAACGAATGTCATTAGTAAAACGTTGGGTCAGTTTGGGTGCCGCTTCAAGTGGTGTTTGAATAGCAACGTCATAGACGGTGGCTTGCAAGATGGCTCGTACCCAATGTGACAGCATAATGATTCCTAAACTAGAGTATGTATGAAAAAGTGCGGTGAATTATAAGTAAAGAAGCAAGTCGCTATCAGCGACAAAAAATGCAGAGAATGATAAAAATCAAATAGATTAGCCTATGCTGATTTTAAACATGTTGCAAGACACAATTACAGTTTTTGCGGCGGTTTGGTCGTTGATGCTCATCAAACAAATAAAATTATCAACAAAACCATTTTTTTTGCTTATTTATCCAAAAAAACTTGAGTCATTTCCATATGTCTGTATTATTGGACATATGGAAATGACTCAAGCTATCATAAGTTTTGCCGCCCTCTCACAAGAAACTCGTTTAAAGGCATTTCGACTGCTGGTCAGTCACGAGCCTTTAGGGTTACCTGCGGGTGAAATTGCGCGCCAATTGTCTGTGCCGCACAACACAATGTCAACGCACTTAGCTGTGCTGGCACGAGCAGGATGGGTGATATCAGAGCGCCAAAGTCGCCAGATTATCTATCGTGCTTCTTTATCACATATGCAGACCGTCATTGAGTTTTTATTACAAGATTGCTGCTCTGGACATCCAGAGCTGTGTGCGGCTCTTGTTAATAATTTAAATGGCTGTTCAATCGATAGTCGCGGTGGCGTTAATGAGCTGGATGATGTTGAAAACCACCCCCATTGTTACACTGCTATCAATCAAAAACGTCCCAATTCTATATTCATAAAAAATAGGTGAGATTACGATGACATCTTTGATTTTTCACAACCCAAAATGCGGTACTTCTCGTAATACCTTAGCCATTATGCAAGCGTCAGGGGATAATCCAGAGGTGATTGAATACCTTAAAACACCGCCGAGTCGCGAGTATTTGGTTGAGCTGTTGGCAAAAATGGCTCTCTCACCACGAGAGCTGTTACGCAGTAAAGAATCGATTAATGATGAGCTGGGTCTAGACAACCCTGCGGTATCTGATGATGAGATTATCGATGCCATGATTGCCCATCCTATCTTAATCAACCGTCCTATCGTGGTCACAGATAAGGGCGCAGCATTGTGCCGACCATCGGAGCGAGTGTTTGAGTTACTAGAGAACCCCGTGAGTAGCTTCACTAAGGAAGATGGGGAAGTGATTTATCATGGCAAATAATACAGCAGATTTGAATGTGGTCGATTTGGATAATTTGCCCAATATTGATTCAAGTCTTATTCATCCTATCGATATTGAGTCTTTAATAGGCGCAAATGACCCACGTCATGCGCCAAAAATACTGGTGTTATACGGCTCATTGCGCACGCGTTCATTCTCAAAGTTGGCAGCCGAGGAGGCGAGTCGTCTATTGCGTTGGTATGGTTGTGAGGTGAAGATGTTTGACCCATCTGGTTTGCCTTTACCAGATGCTGTTGATGCAGACCATCCTAAAGTGCAAGAGCTGCGTGAGCTTGCGCAGTGGTCAGAGGGTATGCTGTGGGTCAGTCCCGAACGTCACGGTAGTATGACCAGTATCATGAAAGCGCAAATCGATTGGATCCCGCTGTCATTGGGCGGCGTCCGACCAACCCAAGGCAAGACTTTAGCGATAATGCAAGTCAGTGGAGGTAGTCAAAGCTTTAATACGGTCAATCAGCTGCGTATTCTTGGGCGCTGGATGCGCATGATTACTATCCCAAATCAGTCGTCTATTCCAAAAGCCTTTTTGGAATTTAACGATGATAATCGCATGGATAAGTCGCCTTTATATCTGCGCGTTGTTGATGTTTGTGAGGAGCTGGTAAAGTTTACCTGGCTTACTCGTGGACGCTCAGCCTATCTGACTGATCGCTATTCTGAACGGGTTGAAAGTGCTGAAGAAGTATCAAAACGCGTTAATCAAAAATCGATTTAATTTTTAATTCTAAATTGACCTAATATCGATTGGAGACTTATTCAATAAAATAGGCTAAATCAAGTAGGCTTCATGAAGCCTACTTGAATAAATGTCACTAATTTTTTTAAGTAAGGTTGTTCATGCTCGCATTGATTATTTTTATCGTTACTTTAGGGCTAGTCATATGGCAACCTAGAGGTTTAGGCATTGGTTGGAGTGCGATGGGCGGGGCGTTGGTCGCCCTAGCTTTTGGTGTGGTGCAATTATCTGATGTCGGTGTCGTGTGGGACATAGTGTGGGATGCTACTTTTACCTTTGTCGCACTGATTATCATCTCTCTTATCTTAGATAAGGCTGGGTTTTTTGCTTGGGCAGCCCTGCATGTAGCGAGATTGGGTAATGGACAAGGGCGTCTATTGTTCCCTATGATTGTGATATTAGGCGCTTTTATTTCTGCGTTTTTTGCCAATGATGGGGCGGCATTATTACTGACCCCGATTGTGATTGCGATTTTATTACGGTTAAATTTTTCGCCGCCATCTGCTTTGGCATTTATCATAGCGACTGGTTTTATTGCTGATACTGCAAGTTTGCCATTGGTCACATCTAACCTCGTTAATATCGTTAGTGCTAACTACTTTGATATTGGTTTTGGACGTTATGCTTTGGTTATGGTACCAGTCAATATTGTCTCTGTACTAGCGACGCTAGTGGTGCTATGGATATTTTATGCACGCCACATTCCAATACACTACTCAATGGCTAACCTTAGCACGCCTGAGTCAGCGATTGAAGACACCTTGGTTTTCAAAGCCGCTTTTCCGCTACTGGCTTTGCTGCTTGTCGCTTATTTTGCGACAGAGCCGCTCGGTATTCCTATCTCGCTCGTGACTGGCGCAGCAGCCTTACTACTTATGGCGATTGCAGGGCGATTTTGGCAAGGCGGTCGTGGGGCGGTGATGTCCGTGCCTGAAATTGTGCGTAGAGCACCTTGGCAGATTGTTTTATTTTCTATCGGCATGTACTTGGTTGTTTATGGTTTGGGCAATGCAGGATTAACTGCTTATGGTGCTCAAATCCTAAATTGGTTAGGACAACAAGGAACCCTAATAGCAACCTTGGGCACAGGATTCCTCTCTGCTATCGTGGCATCTATTATGAATAACATGCCCTCTACCTTGATAGGCGCACTAGCGATTGATAGCGCCCAAGTACCGACCGCCACTCGTGAGCTGATGATTTATGCCAATGTCATTGGCAATGATTTAGGACCCAAATTTACGCCTATGGGCAGTCTTGCGACTTTACTATGGCTGCATGTATTGGCAGAAAAAGATTATAAAATCAGCTGGGGGCAGTATATGAAGATTGGTTTGATTATCACCCCGCCAGTGTTATTAGTCACCTTATTAGCTTTAGTATTTTGGTTGCCCTATTTGTCTTAGTCGTAAAAATTAACGTCATATCTTATTATTAGAGGTGCTATTACGCTGACATCTATCAAAGTCATCGGTTATAATAGCGGCGCATTTTACCTCTTTTACCCTTTACTTTTTTTAAAGCGATACGTTTATTTTGCCAAGGACTTATGATGAGTGATCAGCAAGCACAAAAGCAAGCCGCCGCCCGCGCCGCCCTACGCTATATCGAAGATGATATGATACTTGGCGTAGGGACAGGAAGTACAGTGAACTGTCTGATTGAGTTATTACCAACAGTAAAGCTGGCTGGCGCAGTTGCAAGCTCGCAGGTGACAGAAGATAGATTGCGCGCACTTGGTATCGAGATTATTGACTTAAATTTTGCCGGTCAGCTCGATGTATATATTGATGGTGCTGATGAAGTAAACGCGCATTTGCAACTGATTAAAGGTGGCGGCGGTGCGCTCACGCGTGAAAAAATCGTTGCTGCTGCATCGAACAAATTTGTTTGTATGGTTGACGCTAGTAAATGTGTTGAGATACTAGGACGTGAGTTCCCGGTGCCGATAGAGGTGTTGCCACAAGCCCGTTCATATGTGGCGCGCGAGTTGGCCAAAATGGGCGGTGAGCCTGTTTATCGTGAAGACTTTGTCACCGATTATGGCAATGTGATTTTGGATACTTATGATTTGGATGTCAGTAATCCAATAGCACTTGAACAGCAGCTTAATAATATCGTCGGTGTGGTCTGTAATGGTATCTTTGCTGCTAATCAAGCCGATGTGTTGTTAAAAGCCAGCAGTAATGGGGTTGAAGTACTGACTCGATAATCAATAAGCGCTTGTCTATTAGACACTAACTTGGTTATCACATATTAAAAAAGGCAGAGCACAAGTTATGTCCTCTGCCTTTTTAATATCTATGATTGTATAAATAGCTTTTGAAAATGTGTACCTATATTTTGATTTTGTCTTTTAGCAAAAACTCCATCAAGGCTTTTTGCGCATGTAAGCGGTTTTCAGCTTCATCCCATACCACTGAGCGTGGGTCATCTAACATATCATGAGAGATCTCCTCACCACGATGCGCTGGCAAACAGTGCATAAACACCACTTCAGAATCGGCTTTATCTAGCAGTGATGGTGTCACTTGATAAGAGGAAAAACGACGCGCACGCGTGTTTTGTTCAGACTCTTGTCCCATGCTTGCCCACACATCAGTAACAATTAAGTGAGAGTCTTTTGCCGCTTCTTGTACGTTTTCAACGATACTCACGCAATGTGAGAAGCGTTTCATCAACTCAGGGTCAGGCTCAAAGCCATAAGGCGCGGCTACTCGTAGCTCAAAGCCAAACTGATTGGCAGCTTGCATGTAGGATGCACACATATTGTTGCCATCACCGACCCAAGTGACGATTTTATTTTCGATACTACCGCGATGCTCGTAGTAAGTTTGCATATCAGCCAACAACTGGCAGGGATGAAATTCATCCGTCAAGGCATTAATGATTGGTACGCTTGAGTATTTTGCAAAGGTTTCGACTTTTTCGTGACCAAAGGTGCGAATCATAATGATATCGACCATGCTAGAGATAACGCGCGCGGAATCCTCAATTGGCTCACCGCGTCCAAGTTGGGTATCATTTGGCGATAAGAAGATAGCGCTACCACCAAACTGTCCCATGCCGGTTTCGAACGAGATACGCGTGCGGGTGGATGACTTCTCAAATATCATACCAAGCGTACGACCAACAAAGGGCTGGTATATCTCGCCTGCATGTTGCATATGACGCAATTCACTGGCGCGTTTGATGAGATTTTCTAGTTCTTGTTTGGTTAAATCAGATAAGGTCAAAAAATGGCGCAAACTCATAGCAATCCTAGCAGTCGAACAAAGTCAATGGAAATGATACGTTATCAGCCGGCAATGATATCGCGTCAATGCGTATACTGGAATGACAACAAACTTTTAGTATAGCGCAATTACTCTCAATGTAAATGTCCAATTTGCCATGATTTATCAGTCATGCAAACCTGCATTCGATGAGACATTATCTGACATGGCGATTACATCTGTATACGATTTGGGCGTACGCTTAGACGACATAGTAACTCATAGCCAATCGTATCAGCATGGGTGGCAACTTCATCAACATGCGGTGCATCACCCCATAGTATGACCTTACTATTTAAAGCGCTACTCTCTGGCACAGCGCTCACATCGATAACAATCATATCCATTGCGACACGCCCAATCACCGCACATGAGTAGCGTTGCTGATTTACGGCGTCAATGACTGAAACATAAGCATCTTCATTGACAACGCGGGGATACCCATCACCATAACCAATACTAACGAGAGCCGTTTTAACGTCTTGCTCGGCTATCCAGCGGCTACCATAACCGATGGCGTCGCCAGCTTGTACGGTCTGCAAGGCAATAATTTGTGCGCTAAATTCCATGGCTGGCTGCAAATTTAGCGTATACGCGCTTTGGTCGATAACAGGCGCACTGCCATATAGCATAATGCCTGGACGTACCCAATCATGATGATGCTCTGGGAAATTAACGATACCAGCAGAGTTGCACAACGATCCTTTAATATTAGTACTGATTGTTTGTCGTAAAGTACTTAGCATGTCATTAAAATGCTGGATTTGTATGGCATTTAATGGGTGATCTTGATTGTCGGCATTGGCAAAATGGGTGGTCAAAATCAGCTGATAGCCAGCATCATGCAGAGATTTTGCGGCTGAAATAAGCGTTTGGTTATTAAAACCTAAACGATTCATACCCGTGTTGTACTTTATCCAAACCACTCTAGTGGCACTATCAACAGGTGGTATTTGCTCTAATGCCCAGTCCAATTGCGGCGCATGATGAATCACGCAACTGATATCGTGTTCAATTGCTTGTTGCCACTCATCAACAGTAAAGGCCCCTTCAATAAGCCCAATAGTTTTATCCCAGCCCAATTGCCGTGCTTCTAACGCTTCTCTTAAAGTAGCGACCCCGATACCATCTGCTTGCTGTAACGCTGGTAGGACGGCGGCGACACCATGTCCATAGGCATTGGCTTTTACCATCGCAAGGACGTTAGATTTTGGTGCTAACGCTTTTACTTGATTAAGATTATGAGTAATGGCGGCAGGCTTGATAGTGATTGTGCGCATAATCGTCTTCTTCTTTAGCAAAGTGATGAAGGGATAAATTTATAAAGCCAGTAATTCATCAATTGAGTTGATGAGTCACTGGCCATTTTTACGAGCAATTTTGATGCGTAATTATCTGTCAGTTTTATTATTCGTCGTTCTCAAAACTGACATTTTGATAGTATTCTGGCGTCAAATTGATAAAGCGGGTAAATTGTCCTTCAAAACCCAAACGTATGGTGCCGATAGGGCCGTTACGCTGTTTACCAATAATGATTTCAGCCACACCTTTGTGGTCTGAGTTTTCATTATAGACCTCATCACGATAGATGAACATAATCAAATCGGCATCCTGCTCAATCGCACCCGATTCACGCAGATCTGACATAATAGGACGTTTGTTAGGACGATTTTCTAGACTACGGTTAAGCTGCGACAAGGCGATAACTGGACATTCAAGCTCACGTGCTAGGGCTTTTAAACTTCGAGAAATCTCAGAGATTTCCCCAACACGGTTGCCATCTAGACCAGGTACTTTCATTAATTGTAGATAATCGACAATGATAGCGCCAAGCTTGCCATCATGATTTTTGGCAATACGGCGGCAGCGTGAACGCAGCTCAGACGGTGGCAGGGCAGTACTGTCATCAATATATAGATGCTTTGACTGCAAATGCTGAATGGCGTTCATCATTTTTGCCCATTCGTCTTCATTCATTTGCCCTGACCGCAGATGTGTTTGGTTGATTGCGCCCCAAGATGATAGCAAACGCATCACGATAGATTCTGCGGGCATCTCCATCGAAAATACCACTACAGGCAAATCTTCATTAAATAAAATCCCTTCTGCTAAGTTCATCGCAAAGGTGGTTTTACCCATCGATGGACGTGCAGCCACAATGACTAAATCGCCTGCTTGCAAGCCTTGGGTTTTATTATTAAGCTCAACAAATGGGGTTTGTAGTCCAATCATGCCATCTGGATTTGATTTGAGCTCTTGGATTTTATCAATGACATTGGTCAATACGGCAGTAATACCGACAGGTCCACGCTGCTCTGCACGTTTATTATGCTGCTCATTGATGCTAAATATTTTTGCTTCTACGTTATCCAAAATATCGCTGACGGTTTGGTCTTTGGGATTATAGGCTAGGGTCAACATATCATTGCCGGTAGTAATCAGCTGACGTAGTGTAGAGAGCTCGCGTACACGCTGGGCGTAAGCCGTCAGGTTAAACAAAGTTGCTGGACTTTGGCTCAAGATATCCGCCAAATAACTGTCGCCGCCTGCGCTTTTTAACAGCTTTTGTGCCTCTAACCAATCATGTACCATAACCGTGTCATAAGGCTCATTGACTGCAGCTAAATGCGCAATAGCATCAAAAATATACTGATGTCGCCCAGCATAAAAATCGTCTTTGGTAACGATATCTGCAATCTTATCGTATGCCTCTTCGATGCTCATCAAAGACGCCAGCAGCGCCTTTTCAATATCGATATTGTGCGGCGGTGTTTGATTGAGTAAGTCGTCGGTTTTTTCAGTATCTGCCATGAGTGCCTAATATTTCAAAAGTCGGTATAGATGGGTATTGTTGTAAGTATTTATTTTAGTCATGATACAGCAAAGCAAGCGCAATGCACCTCGATGAGAGAAGTACCAAAACGTCATCTCACGCTTGCCAGTAAATGCTACAATCAAAAGCGAAAGTTTAACACATTATGTGATTTTTTCAGCTCAGATAAGTAATTATCTATAAAAATGCCTGCTTCTATGAAATGAAGTTCATGGCATATAACACAGCTTCAAATACGCTCATTTATCATAAAAAATACAATAGAATCAGCTTCTTAATATAATAATAGGATGTTAGTGCTATGCAAGAAAAATTGCCATTATTAATCACGACTGGTGAACCTGCGGGTATTGGTATGGATATCGTACTGCTGCTAGCGGCTGAGGGTAAGTTACAGGATTTTGATCGTCCAGTTTGGGTCACGGCAGATAGCAAAGCAATGCAAAAACGTGCCGATGAGCTCATTGCTGCGGGCATATTAAAAAGCTGCCCACCTTGGAAAACGATCAATGAAAATGAGGTAATTATAGAAGACGATGATTTTTTAAATCGAATGTCCCAGCAGAGTATTAACAGTGACGCTATTAATAATGATAATGCTTTTATCTTATTAAATATTCCCTGTGCTGCGCCCGTCGCTTGTGGGAAAATTGATATCAATAACTCCGCAATGGTGGTTACGCAGTTGGAAATAGCGCATAAACTGGCAGCCAACAAAACAGTCGCCGCTATCGTCACCGGACCACTACAAAAATCTGCATTGATAGATGCTGGTATTAAACTGTTAGATGGCACGATGTTCAGCGGTCATACCGAATTTTTTATGCAGCAAAGTGGCTGTGATAAAGTCGTCATGATGCTTGCTAATGAAGCCATGAAAGTGGCACTTGTTACCACGCACTTGGCATTAAAAGACGTGCCTGCAGCCATCACTGCCGATAACGTACGCCAAACAGTGCAAATTGTTATCGATAATATGCGTGAGAAATTTGGCTTGACGCAACCGCGTATCTTAGTTTGCGGTCTAAATCCACATGCGGGCGAGGGCGGGCATTTGGGCGTTGAAGAGATTGAGATTATTAATCCAGTGCTACGAGAATTTATCAATGTTGGGATAGATATATCAGAGGCGATGCCGGCAGATACTTTATTCACGCCGAGACATTTAGCCAACTGCGATGCGGTGATTGCCATGTATCACGACCAAGGGTTGCCTGTACTCAAGTCACATGGTTTTGGCGATACGGTCAATTTGACCTTGGGGCTGCCCTATATTCGTACTTCTGTCGATCACGGTACTGCGCTTGATTTAGCAGGACGCGGCGGTGCCAGTGCCACAAGTCTATATCAGGCACTCCTCATGGCAAATGAGATGGCCGATAAATCGCTCATAAATAGACCTCTTGCATAAGTCGATGCCTTAGCGAGGTTTATCACGCAATATTGGGCAACTTTTGCATCAACCATGCCTATTTATAAATCATCAAACACTCCCTAATATAAGTGGTTCCATTATAGCAGTCTGTTTTAAGTGGTCTGTTAATAGGTTTTTGGGGCTTTTTAGATGGTTCCCTTAGGTTATACCCTAAATTAGTTGACCACTACAAACAAAGGATCTATTAAAAATGATTTCATTTAAAAATAATAAAGAGAATATTGTTTTAGAGTACTCACCGTATCATGTATCGAATTTGCTCTTTGCTCTAACAGATGATTCATTAGAGCATCACTTGAAAGAAGAGTACGAGGATTATTATGATGCAGATTTTAAGGACGAAGAACAATTATCGAAATGGTTGCATAGACTATTGTACAAAATAGATAAGGAGACAAATCAAGGGTATGAATTATATAAAACAAGCTTAAGAAAAATCATTCATTCAAACGAAGCTGTACCTATTAATATATATCTTCCAGGAATTGAAGGAATGGACGACTGGTACGTTGCATATAATAAGTTTCTACTTAATTTATGGAGCTATTTGTTCGATGAAGACTATGTTGCTATAGATGGATTAAAATATATTGAGAGAATAGATGAAGAGTTTGTAAATTTCCCTCATATGCCTGAATTGTGGAAAACTCCTAGGGCGTGTCCCTAATCTGGAAAAGGGGGTTCAAAAGCCTTAAGATATAGAGACTATTTACCACATGGCTCTCTAAATTATGGCAAGAACAGTGCTCAATGATAATACATGGGAACAA